>Ga0070741_10001691_pt1 | contig 64588 bp, 63 predicted proteins | sample Coa_R1_4_FD_66440 | JGI IMG/M metagenome (GOLD analysis project Ga0070741, IMG submission 66440) | Surface soil microbial communities from Centralia Pennsylvania, which are recovering from an underground coalmine fire - Coalmine... | ecosystem: Environmental > Terrestrial > Soil > Unclassified ...
GCGCTACGTGCCGGCTCTGCACAAAGCAGATGGGTTCTTAACAGGCGCGCAAAGCAGATTATCCCCTGAAATCAATAAGATACGGACAATTGCACCTTTTCTGTGGTATTTACCAATTTTTAACTCCGCCTTCATCTAGCTCTAACACCATTTCATGATAATCAGTGTGTGATCGGGATGATGGGCATTCTGGGGCTGGTCGCGATTGCCATGTTGCTTTTGGCGTTCGCAGCGCAGAGGCTTCTGTCCAAGGCGTGGGGCCCTTTCGAGCGTAGCCTGTTTTCCCCAGATCCGGAAAGCGCTAAGACGTTCTCACCATATGGCACAGAGACAGACCAATCTGATGGCGAACCGGCGTATATTGCTGCCTTACGAAACTGAACCTGCCTTCCAGGTGGCGGCCGTCTGTTACCGGCAACTGGATTCTGACATTGAATTTTTACTGGTGCGAACCAATCGCGGCCGCTGGACCTTTCCCAAAGGCTGCATCGATCCGCAGCTTGGTCCGCGCAAGTCTGCCGAACGTGAGGCCTGGGAAGAAGCTGGAGCGCTAGGCCAAATTGCAGAAAAAACCTATCACACTTATCTCGGCTCCAAGAAGCAGTTCTGCCGGGTGCCGGAAGAGTTCCCGGTGCAAGCCTATTTATTGGAAGTAAGCGCGACAGAAAGACCGCAAGAGCCGTTCCGCGAACCCACATGGTGCTCCGCGCAGGCGGCACGCAAGATGCTGGCGGAAGGGCGGGAAGGGAAATATGGCCAGGAATTAAGCATTGCCATTGACCGCGCGCTTGAAGCCATCCAGCGCAGGCTGCGAGCGGTGGCGGCCCGGTCGCGGCGAGCAGCAGGAATGAACTCGGTCAGGGATTTTGCATAATCCGGGGCAGCATTGCAATCCGGGTGTTCAGCAAAAAAGGGAGATGAGAGGAGCAGCTTCCTTCGATACCATTATTATCTCCGATCTACATCTGGGCTCGCGGCTCAGCCGGGCAAAAGACGCGGTGAAAATGCTGCGACAACAGAATTTCCGGCGGCTCATCCTGCTGGGCGACATCTTCTGCGATCTTGACTTCAGCCGCCTCAAGAAAGACCACTGGCGCTTTCTTTCCTACATCCGCAAGCTTTCCAACCCTAAGCATGGAGTCGAAGTGGTTTGGGTGGAAGGCAATCATGATCAAGGCCTTTCACATCTCATGTCGCACCTGGTGGGAGTGCGCGTTTACCAGGAATATTTTTGGGAATTCGGCGGCCAGCGCCTGCTGGCGGTACACGGACATCAATTTGACCGCTTCGTGGTGAATAACGAACTGCTGAGCAGGCTAGGAGCTTCGGCTTTTCTGGCGCTGCAAAGGCTGGATTCGCGCAACGGATCGTTCAGCCGCTTTCTCGACCGCATGAACAGCGCCTGGCTGCGGCTGACACCCAAAGTTGCCGCCGGCGCGCTGGCTTATGCCAAGCATCACCATGCGGACTGCGTTTTCTGCGGACATACGCATCAATCTTTACAGGTAGAGCAGGACGGCACCCGGTACTACAATGCGGGTTGCTGGATCAGTTCTTCAGCTACATACATCACTGTTGGCGAGGAGGGCATAAACATCCATGAATACCAGTCAGGAATTGACGATCGTGATTCCAGCGAAAAACGAAGCGGAATTGCTTCCCCGGCTGCTTGAGTCGATTGCGCAGCAGGATTCCCCCGGCATGCGAGAGACGGTTGTCTACGTGGCCGATGCACAATCCACCGACGGCACGCCCGACCTGGCCCTGGGGTTCCGCGGCCGAATTGACGTGCGCGTCATCTCCGGCGGCCTGCCTTCTGCCGGACGCAACGCCGGCGCCCGCCTGGCCACCACCCCTTACGTGCTGTTTCTTGATGCCGATATGGAGCTGGCGGATAACACGCTGGTCCGGCGTGCTCTGGAGTTAGCCAAGCGGAAGAACCTGCACTGCGTTACCACCAACATCTGGTGCCGCGACGGCCGCTTCATGGACCAGGTGATGTACCTGGGCAACGACATCGTGCAGCAGTTCTCGCGCCTGCTCAAGCCCTTCAGCACGGGAATGTTCATGCTCTTCGACCGCCGGCGCTTTGAGGAGCTGGGAGGATTCCACGAGCAGGCACTCTATGCCGAAGACTATTTGTTGAGCAAGAAAGTAGCGTGCAGAAAATTCGGCATCGTCCGAGGAAAAGCGCTGACCACCAACCGCCGTTTCAAGAAGATGGGACACGTTAAGATCATGGGAATGTTTTTCAGGACGGCATTGAACTCATGGAATGACAATTATTTTCTGCGCGATCACCACTACTGGCACTCCTGAAACATCTTAAAATTAAAGTGGTTGAGATTTTGCACAACCATGTTTGACGGAACCGAGTCTCCCGGGAAGTGATATTCCGCGCGGTTGACCCTTGAAATATGCAGAAGATTGCTTTGCTTTACAATCCCGCCTCTGGCACCAGCCGCAACCGGCGCATCGGCCAGGTAGAAAAAGCCGCTGGCGTGCTGCGCAGCGAGGGCCACGATGTGCTCACCTTTCCTACGCAAAGCTCTGATTCGGTGTCGCAGCAGATCGAGCGCCTGCTGCGGGATGAATTCACCAACTTCATTGTGTGCGGCGGCGACGGCACGGTGCACGGAGTGTTGCAGGCCCTGGTGGAAGCCGGTGACGAGGTAACGCTGGGCATCATCCCGTTCGGTTCGGGCAATCTTCTCGCTAAGGATTTAGGCATCCCCCGCCGGCCGTTAAAGGCGGCGCGCGCGTTGCTTACGGCCACACCCGAACCCACCACGGTAGCCTCGATGGAATTTCGCGCCGCGAGCGGCGATATGGCCCGCCGCTACTGGATCGCGGCCGCTGGAGTGGGCGCTGACGCGCACGTGATATGCAAGATCAATCATGCTTTCAAGGCGCGCTACGGCATTTATGCCTATTATGCCGAGTCTGCCCGACAACTGCTTCTGGCCCGCTACAAGTTTCCGCCGTTTGTGGTTGAATTCCAGGAAGCCGGCAGTAATGTTCCGCGCCGGGAAATCGTCACCCAGATCGTGGCCGAACGCATTAACTATTTCGGCCGGTGCCTGGCGGTGCAGAGCAACGGTAATGGCTCCAGCAGCCGGATATCGGAAGACCTGCACGTGATTCTCTTCAAAACTCCCAACACCCTTCGCTACCTGGCCTACGGATTTCGCCTGATCGGAAATCTCATGGGAGCGCCGCCGGGAAAGATCCGCGATGTGGAGCTGGTGCGTGTTCGCGAGATTATGTGCCGCGAGCTTAAGCCTGATGAGCAGTTGCCGGCAGAATGGAAGGGTGCTCGGCACGGCAGCGGCGAAATTTTTGCCGAAGCCGATGGCGAGCTGCTTGGGTCACTGCCAGTCAAGATTCAAATTCAGCCTGCGACGCTGGCGCTGCTGCGGCCGACAAGCCAGGAACATCAGGGCTAATTTAAACACTACTGCGGCAATCGGTCCGTAAACGCGACATTCTCCCGATCTGAAAAGCAAAAATCCGACCACAAAGTCACGGTCTAACACAAAGGGCACGAAGGAAGTCGCTGGTTGAGTCCACGCGGCAATGGTAGATAATGATCTGTGTGAAGACTCTGGACGAATACCTCGAAGACGCAGCCCAGGCCCATGGCCATCTATGCGCCGGGCAGGTGCTGGGTGTGCGGCTGGCCATGCTGGGAATCAGCAAACTGGGCATCGACGACCCGCGCGGCAAAGACCGCAAACGCCTGGTGACTTTCGTGGAGATTGACCGCTGCGCGACCGATGCTGTAGCCGTGGTCACAGGATGCAGGCTGGGCAAGCGGGCGCTCAAGTTCCGCGACTGGGGTAAGGTCGCGGCTACGTTTGTGGATGTGACGACCGGCAAGGCAGTCCGGGTCGCTGCCAAAGAATCGTCCAAGGCGCTGGCGCGTACGATGCATCCGGAAATTCCCGATAAGAACCAGCAGCAGATGCTCGCCTATCGTGAGATGCGCGACGAAGATCTCTTCGATACGCAATGGGTGAAGGTCGAACTCGGCCCGGAAGAATTCCCCGGATATAAAGGCGAACGCGTGGTCTGTGAGCAATGCGGCGAAGGGATTAACTTCCACCGCGAAGTCCGGCGCGGAGGCAAAATGTTGTGCCGGGCCTGCGCGGGAGAAAGTTACTACACGCCAGCTTAATCCCGCCAGTTTAATCCAACGACAAGCTCATGCAGTGAATGAAGCCCCCTTTTTCAGAGGGCTTCAAAGCTTTATTTACAGCCGTGTTTCTTGGCCTGGCCGGGAGGCAGGTTGCAATTCCCCCAACCTGTTTTCTTGCCATGGTTCGAACCCTGCGAATGATGGTCACGATCGCCGTCCTTATCGCGGTCATGGTCCTTATCCTTATCATGGTCCTTATGACGATCTTTGTCGCGGTCACGGTCTTTGTCGCGATCACGGTCCTTATCGCGATCGTGATCCTTGTCGCGGTCATTGTCATGATGCGTGAAGTGGTTGCGGTCCCGATCGTCGTCCCGGTCATGCCCTTTATCGTGATCTTTAGCAAAAGCCACCGCAGGAACCAGGGCCGTGCATAAACCCGCAGTTAACAGCACTTTCAGCAGCCGGTTAGGCATACTTTCTCCTTGTTCGAGATACTGGATTTGAAGCGGCCCGGGGGGTTAAGAAACAGGTCTTATCTAAGGAGGAATGTATCCCGAAATGGGCTAACCGGCAAATCAGGTAGTGCTACAACTTTGGTAATCAGGCAGTGGGCTAGGCCAGGCTATGTTCCACCACGTGCCCCAGCCGCAGGATCGTCGCTTCATCGAAGTGCTTTCCTAAAATCTGCACTCCGATGGGCAGGCCTTCTTTTGATTTGCCGCATGGCACCGAGATCCCCGGGATTCCAACCAGGTCAGCCGTCACCGTATAAATATCAGCCAGGTACATGGCCAGGGGATCATCGGCTTTTTCTCCCAGCTTGAATGCGGGGGTGGGGGTGGTGGGCGTGACCACAGCATCTACGCCCTGAAATGCATTCTCGAAATCACGGGTGAGCAGGGTGCGGACTTTCTGCGCTTTCAGATAGTATGCGTCATAATATCCGGCGCTCAGGGCGTAGGTGCCCAACATGATGCGCCGTTTCACCTCGGCACCAAAGCCCTCGTCGCGCGTATTGCGATACATCTGCGCCAGGGTTTTTGCGGTCTTGCTGCGGTAGGCATAGCGCACGCCATCGAAGCGAGCCAGGTTCGAGGAGGCCTCAGCAGTAGCTACGAGGTAATACGTGGGAACTGCGTAGCGGGTGTGAGGAAGCGAAATGGGAACGGCATGGCATCCGGCCTGCTGCAGCTTGGCGATGACGTTTTCAACCGCAGCACGGACTTCCGCATCAAGCCCTTCTCCGAAATATTCCTTGGGAATTCCGATTCTTAAACCCTCCACCGGTTTCTCGATTTCGGCGGCGTAGTCAGGAACAGGCACCTCGGCGGAGGTTGAATCCAGCGGATCGCGGCCGGCAATATACTGCAGGATGAGCGCGGAATCTTTTACCGTCTTGGTGAGCGGACCGATGTGATCGAGCGAAGAGGCAAACGCAATCAGGCCATAACGCGAGACGCGTCCATAGGTGGGCATAAGTCCTACTACGCCGCAGAAAGCAGCGGGTTGGCGGATGGAGCCTCCAGTATCAGAGCCCAGCGCGGCGACGGCGGTCCCGGCAGCGACCGATGCGGCTGAGCCTCCGGACGATCCACCTGGAACCCGGCTCATATCGCGCGGATTGCGCACCGGTCCATACGCCGAATTTTCATTGGAAGAGCCCATGGCGAATTCATCACAATTAGTCTTGCCCAGGATCACAGCCCCGGCTTCCTCGAGCCTCCTGACCGCAGTGGCGTCATAGGGAGGAATGTAGTTCCCCAAGATTTTCGACCCGGCGGTGCTACGCACGCCCCGCGTTACCATGACGTCTTTGATGGCAACGGGAACACCAGCCAGCGGAGGCAGCGGATCACCTTTGCCGGCCAGCGTATCAATTCGAGCAGCCTGTTCCAGGGCGCGTTCTTTCGCAAGCGTCAGATAGGCGTGCACCTCGCCATCTTCAGCTTCAATCTTTTTATAAAAACCTTCGGCCAGTTTCGTAGCTGTAACGGTACGCTCGGCAATGGCCGTGCTGGTAGAGGCGACGGTAAGAAGACCCAGGTCCATGATGATGAATTCAGTGAGTTACAAAACCGCCCTTGGCTTCAGCCGTAGGCTCATCCAATTCTTTGTTGAAGACAGCACGTATCTGCTTGATGGTGTCGTTGGGATCGAGGCCATCCTGCTTGTGCAAAGCATCGGCAACGTGACGAACAACGTCGGTCAGCAGGATTCCCCAGCCGATGGTCTCTTTGTCTCCCCATGCCCCGATCGAGAGCGTGCAATGCAGACCGCCATTGGCGATCCAGGCCCGCAACATTTCCCTGGAACCAGCGTCGGTTTTGGCGGCTGGCGGAACTACCAGCTCATTGTTGCTCATATTATCTTCCTTTCGGATTAACGCTCAATGACCTTTGGGACCCTAAAAAAGTTCCCGTTGGAGTCGGGCGCGTTGGCGAGGGCCGCTTCCCTCGGCAGTGAAGGCCGTGGCTCATCGGGACGCATGGCATAAAGAAAGCGCTCGCTTCCGGCTTTGCTGTCATCAATGCCAAAGCGGTCTGCCGTCTGGGCCATGGCTGGAATATTAGCGGTGTCGAGTTCGTTGAGCAGATCAATGTATCCCAGGATGGAATTCAGGTCTCTCACCATACGCTCGCGCTCGACGGCCGTCAGCTCAAGATTGGCAAGATCGGCGACGGTAGCAACGTCTTTTTCTGTAACTTTCATGATCAGATTTTCCAGTTTCACATGTTCGCTGCGACTACAAACTTCAGGCGCTCCACTTTAACGGAAACCAGTTGGTTGATACGCGCCAGGAATTGCGGAGCCATATCCGCAAGTTGGGTGCGCCAGCCGGCGTCTGCCACCTCGATGGTCAGGATTCCCTCCGCAAAGCTCAGCGCCCGCGCCTTCTGTGCCACCGCGGGACCGCAGGCAAACGGCCAGGCCAGCAACGGCGCCTCCTGGGGCGGGGTGCGCTGTAATGCCTCCAGAACAATTTTTTCCAAACCTGTGCGCAACGGCTGCATAAAAATCGCTGATCTCTAGATTCTACCGGAAAGCGCCTTTCACTCGGCACTCAGCGTTTTTATTTACCGCGGAGACGCGGGGAAAACTGATTGCGCAGAATACGGAAATCTCGCGGACTGCCTCAGATGCATTAGAAGCTTCTGCTTAAAATTTTTGTTTTTTTACTTGACGTGACCCAATTGTCACGTTACTATTTACTCACATAACGATGGTTACCATCGAAGGAGAGAACACAATGAAATTAGAAGATCTGATGCTTGACCTGGTGCAGCATATCGAAATCAAAGCTCCCCCGAAGAAGGTATTCCCCATGATGCTGGAGCACTTTGGGCAGCGCTTCACAACACCCGAGGGCCAGCCCTTGCAGACGGTCCTGGAACCCAAGCCGGGCGGGCGCTGGTATCGCGACCGGGGAGACGGAATCGGACACCTGTGGGGGTTCGTGCAGGTAATCAAGCCTCCGAGCCTGCTGGAGCTGAGCGGCCCGATGTTCATGTCGTATCCGGCAACGAATCACATCGAGGTAAAGATCGAGGAGGTTTCCGGAGGCAGCAAAGTTACGCTGCGGCATCGCGCGCTCGGCATGATCGATCCGGAACACCGCAAGGGAGTGAGCAAAGGCTGGAACCACATGCTTGCGAGTCTCAAGAAGGACTGCGAATAACAACTTGACTGACGGCACTCAAGGCGTGAACGAGAAGCTCGACCCGATCTGGAAGGCGCTATCGGACCCGACGCGCCGGGCGATCCTCGATCTACTGCGACAAAAGCCGCGCACAACGACCGAGATTGTCGAAGCTTTTCCTCACTTGTCTCGCTTTGGAGTGATGAAGCACCTGGACGTTCTTCGTGAAGCCCAGTTGGTTGATACCCGGGAACAAGGCAGGCAGCGAGTGAACTCGCTGAATGTCACCCCGCTTCGGCAAATCTATGAGCGTTGGGTCACTCCGTTCGAAGACCTCTGGTCGAGCCAGTTGCTCCGCATCAAAGAAAAGGTCGAGGAGAAAGAAGAGAGGCGGGCGGCCAGCAAGCGGAAATAAGATCAGGCCGCAAACAGCGGCCAGAAAGGGTTGCGCACAAGTTCAAAACTTTGAGCGCAACTAAAACAGGAACAATTAGAACAACACAAACAGGAGAATTCACATGGCAACTGCAACACTCGTCACCGGCAGCGCAATCCAAAACCACAAAGTTGTTTCCCAGGAAGAGTGGGTTGCAACACGAAAAGAGCTGCTCCGCAAAGAGAAGGAGTTTACCCGGCAGCGGGATGAACTCAGCCGGCAGCGGCGCGAGCTGCCCTGGGTCAAGGTCGAAAAGAACTACGTTTTCGACGGCCCCAAGGGCAAGACAACGCTCGCCGACCTCTTCGCAGGACGCAGCCAACTGATCATTTATCACTTCATGTTCGGCCCGGGATGGGAGCAGGGCTGCCCGAGCTGCTCGTTCGTGGCCGACCACTTCAACAGCATCATCGTACATCTGAACGCGCGCGATGTTTCGATGGCGGCCGTGTCGAGAGCGCCTCTGGAGCAGTTACAGCCTTTTCAAAAGCGCATGGGCTGGAGCTTCAAGTGGGTGTCATCGTTCGGCAACGATTTCAACTACGATTTCCACGTCTCGTTCACTAAAGACGAAATGGCAAAAGGCAAGGTGTACTACAACTATGGAATGATGGAATTCCCCAGCGAGGAAGCTCCCGGCGTGAGCGTGTTCTATAAGGACCCGGCGGGCAATATCTTCCATACCTATTCCACATACACTCGCGGGCTTGATATCCTGCTGGGCGCATATAACTACCTCGATATGACGCCGAAGGGACGCGATGAAGAAGGCCTACCCCATGGGATGGCGTGGGTCCGTCACCATGATCGGTATGAGCCGTCGAAGGAATCCACTGCTTCGTGCTGCTCAGGAGAGAGCCGATCATGAGCATCCGCAGTTGTTGCAATCTGGCGAAAGCGACGACGGAGGGCAATTCGCATCCGTCGCCGCTCGGTCGGCGCGGCTTTGATTTTTTCGGCTGGATAGGGCCGGGAGTATTGCTGATTCTGTTGCCGAAATGTCCTATGTGCCTGGCGGCTTACATTGCGCTGGCCACCGGCATAGGAGTTTCAGTTTCGATGGCGGCAGAGTTGCGCATGCTGCTTGTGATTTTGTGCGCGGGTTCGTTGGTTTATTTTGTGAGCCGATGGATAAGCAGATTCTGGGCGCGTGCAGCTGACGGGACGCCGGCGCTACGACAGAACTGCTAACTTTTTTCGACACTTACTGGAAAATTTTCTTTTACCCATTCCAGAGCCTGGGATTTATCTTGAACGCGCCCTTCCAACTGGGCATCTTCGCAGGCCGAGAGGATCTCTTTAAAACGCGGGCCCGGCTGGTAACCGCCGGCGATGAGGTCATCGCCCGTGATGAGAGGCTTGGGGCGGATCTCTTCTTCAGGCAAGGCGCTCAGTTTCTCATTCACGAAATTGTAAAGCGTGAGGTCGCGGTGGCTGGCGCCGCAATCGAGTCGGTGCAACTCTATATGTTCCCCAAAATTAGGCATTCGCAGAAACCGTTTGAGCGTAGACTCGCGCATGCGCGTGACCTCGGGGAAGCGCATGTGATTGCTTACCAGCTCCACGATCTTTTCGGTTTCTTCATTCGAGAAGCGCATCCTGTGGCAAATCTCTTCCGCCATTTTGGCCCCCACCTCGGCATGACTGTCAAAACGGATGCGGTCTGGAGCCACGCGAAACGTGGGCGGCTTGCCTACATCATGCAATAAAGCGCCCCAGGCCAGCGTGGGCGAGACATTGGGAGGCAGGGGCTCCAGCAGCATCAGCGTGTGCACCCACACGTCTCCTTCAGGATGGTACTGCGGCGGCTGCTCGACGCCCTTCATTCTTGCGATCTCAGGCAGCACTTCAGGCAGCAGCCGTGATTCATCGAGCAATTCGAAGGCGCGGCGAGCGCGCCCCTCGGTCAGCATCTTGGTCAGCTCGTCGCGCACCCGCTCACGGCTGACCTCGTGAATCGAGGGAGCCAGCTCCCGGATGGCGCGCATGGTTTTTTCTTCAATGACATACCCGAATCGGGCGGCAAATCGCACCCCACGCATCATGCGCAGCTTGTCTTCGGTGAAGCGGCGTTCGGCATCACCAATGGTGCGAATAACACCGGCTTTCAGATCAAATTGTCCGCCGACGAAATCGAGCACTTTGTTGTTTTCGAGAGGATCGAGCAGCAAACCATTGATGGTGAAATCGCGCCGCTGCACGTCTTCCTGTGGAGTCCGGGTGTAACGTACTTCGTCAGGATGGCGGCCATCGCTGTAAATTCCATCATTGCGAAAGGTAGCGACTTCGATGCAGTTGCCGGTTGCCAGTTGCCAGTCGCCAGTGTCTACGAGCACTACTCCGAACTGGGCGCCTACCGCGTAGGTTTTCGGAAAAATTTCCATGACCTCATTGGGCGTGGCATCGGTGGCGACGTCATAGTCGGCGGGTTCGCGTTCCAGCAGCAGATCGCGCACACATCCTCCCACGAGATAGGCTTGAAAGCCGCGCTCGCGCAAGGTGCGAACGATCTCAATTGCCGCCGTTTTTTGCTCAGTAGACATGCCGTGGATTACGATTTATGAAGTACGATTTACGATTTTGCCGGCGCGAAATAATGCGCTGCGAACCCCTGCCTTGATCTCCAGCCCATGATGGCAGGGCTTATCTCATAATATATAGACATGGCCGATGTCTTCATCCTTGGTATTGAAAGCTCATGCGACGAAACCGCGGCTGCGGTGGTGCGCTCGGGGGAGCACATGGAATCGAACGTTGTGCTCTCGCAATTTGCTACACATCAGCCGTATGGCGGGGTTGTTCCCGAGCTGGCCTCGCGCGAGCACCTGCGCGGCATAGTTCCTGTGGTGCGGCGCGCGCTGGAGCAGGCTCGGCAGAGCTATGAGAGCATTGACGCTATTGCGGTCACGCAGGGACCCGGCCTGGCGGGAGCATTGCTCGTAGGCGTGACTTATGCGAAGGCGCTGGCCTTTGCCCTGAATAAGCCGCTGATCGCCGTGAACCATCTCGAAGGGCACATCCATGCTGTCCTGCTGGACGAGCGACAGCGTGGCAACCACAACTTCCCTTTTCCTGTGCTGGCGCTGGTGGTTTCAGGCGGGCATACGCATCTTTACCTGGCGAAAGAAAGCGCACAAGCTATCAGCCCACTCGGTTGGAGCTACAAAAACGTTGGACGCACACGCGATGATGCCGCCGGCGAGGCTTACGATAAAGTCGCCAAGCTGCTAGGCCTGGGCTATCCTGGCGGGCCGATCATCGACCGGTTAGCCAAGCACGGCAATCCGCAGGCGGTGAAATTTACGCCTGCACAAATCAAAGGCAAAGATCGCAACGCACCCGAGCACGACGAACCGTTTTTTGATTTTTCATTCAGTGGAATCAAAACTGCGGTGCTTCGCTACATCGAATTGAACCATATGAAAGAAGATTGCGAGGAGCGGCAAAGAAAGTTGGCGCACAGTACTAAACCCACCTGGGAAGAGATTCTTGCCCAGTGCGATAAAAAGACGCTCGATCTGGTTGCTTCGTTTCAACGTTCTGTCGTTGACGACCTGGTGGGAAAGACGCTCAAAGCAGCGGAGCAATGTAACGCCGCAACCCTGTTCGTTACCGGAGGGGTTGCGGCCAACAGCGAACTGCGCGCTCGTTTTGAGCAGCAGGCTGCGCAAAACGGGTTGCCGGTGTATTTCCCTTCCCGGCCGCTCTCTACAGATAACGCCGCCATGATTGCTGCGGCGGCATATCCTAAGTTCCTGGCAAGGAATTTTGCAGATCCTGAATTTTCCGCTGAGGCGAGTTTACCCCTGTGTTAACTTCTGCCGGCCTTGGCCTTGACGGCCTCAACCGCGACCATGTCTGTACCCAAAGCATGAATCAAAGCGTTGCGGAGCTGGGCTTCGATGTCAATATCCTTGTACATGACATATGTGGCCAAGTGTTCGGCTGTAAAGGGATTACTGCTGCTCTTTCCCGCGAGAATCACCGTGGGAATGCGTGCGGTTTTGGGGTTAGTTTTCAGTACGGTGAGCAGTTCGCCACCAGTCATCCTAGGCATTGAGAGGTCGGTAAAGATAATTTCCGGCCGGAAATCTTTCAGCTTGGCGAGGGCTTCTTCGCCATTGCAAGCCGATTCGACGTTAAATCCGCGTTCCTCCAGATAACGGCAGACTGTATGCCGGATGAGCATAGAGTCATCCACTACCAGAGCATTATGGCTCTTCATAAGAATTACCTCATAAACTTCCGGGGGACGAATTACGCAGATTATAGCGTCTGTAAGGAGTAAAACGGTCAAATAGACTCAACAAATGCAATTACTGAAGTAACTATGACTGAAGTAACAAGCTGCCAGCGTCCGGTGGCCGGTTTTTTGCGGACAAATAGCAGAGCTTTGCGATTTCTATCTTCCGGCACGGAAGCAGTTCCGGATGGCTTGCGTTTATGCATACACAATCTCAGGCGCATACACGCACATACGCATTAGGGAATTTCAAAGACTATTCTGTTTCGTTGTCAATTTTCTCTTCGATAGCCATATCCTGGAACTCGCTGGAGTCGAATACCTCGCGGCACTCCAGGCATTCGACGTATTCCGCATCTTCATCGCGAGAAACCACCTGCACCTTCGGATGGGCGCATGGAGTTGCCCGCTTTTGCGGGACCGGAGCCGGAGCTGCTTTGCTGCCGGCGGCACTCTTGGAAGGAATGGAGGAAGCTGATGTTCTTGTTCTTGGAACCGTGCTCATAAATCCTTAAATCATTTCCAGCCGGGTGGCCGTATTTATCGCTAATAAAGCCACCATACCAGAGGTTCATGCAATTCCGCTCATTTTAGCTCTGCCCAACCCGGTGTCAAGAGGCATGGCAAAGAAAAAGTTGTTGGCAAACAAGAGATGATGTGATCTGAGGAAAAGTTGCAAGCTGGGGGAAATTTAAGATCTATGAAGTACGATCTACGATTGCTTTCGAGGTCCCCAATTGGACAAGTCTCAGCTAACCACAGCCGAGTATGGGTTCAATCCTAGTTATTGCGGAGTAACGGCTGTCGCACTTTTGGTAGAGGCGTGTTTGGGCGGACGCAGAGTGTTGCTCGCAGCTACGGCGCCATCGTCATATTGCGATGATTCAGGCATAGGAAAGATGCCGGCGCGGCGGGCTTCTTCAATGCGGATCATGCTGATTTGCGGCTCGGGCGTGCGACTCATACCGCGTTGGGCCGCGGCTACGGCGGCTTCAAAATCAGCGCGTCCGGTGAGAGCGGTGTCGAAATACAGATATTGCTGGGAGTGGCGGGCGGTGCGCACGCCGACGTAAGCATGCCCCGGAACCAGAACTACTGCCGGTTCCATTCCCAGATTTTCAAATAACGATGCGTATAATACTGCGCCATCAATGCAGTTGGCCGAGCGATCGCGCAGCGACTCATTGGGCATGCGAACCCGTTCGCTCATGTTCTTGTTGCCGCCAAACGTGAGAGAGCTTTTCACATAGGAAACGCCCAAAGCCTGCACCGCCCGGTAAATGGCGCGGGCCTGGATCAGGGTTGATTTTTCCTGACCGGTTATATCCTTCCATTCTTCATAGCCCGGCAAGCGGCGCAACGGCGCAAGTTCCTTGGCGCGGCTCAATACCCTCTCTACCAGGGAATCGTGCGGAGTGATCCAGGAGGCGATGTATGGAGCAAACTTGAAGCTTTCACCCCAATAGATGTCATCCACGGCGCGCAGACGCACAGGCACGGTCTCAGAGAAAACGGCCCGTCCGCTGGCATCAGTCACGTTGACTGCGACGGTAGCGGCGGCAAGCTCCCGATTCTGGAAAAGACGCGGCAAGAAAGTGGGGGCAAAAAGCAAAGTGCGCGATTGGCCGGCACCCATCTCGACCACTTGAATTTCCTGGTCGCTCCATCCCGAAACCTGCACGGCTACGCGATTATGCAGAGGAGCATCGGTGGAATTGCTGATGGTTACGCTCACCGTACCCCAGGTGCGCTCCTCGCGCTTCTGCAAAGAAGCTTGGTTGGCAAAAACCGGATAAATTTCGTTGCTAAGTCCGACCTGGATTTTGTAGGTTGGCTCAATTTTTGCTGCAGGCTGTGAGGCAATCGCGCCGGCTTTCTCAGGAAGACGCGAGATAACATTCTCATTCAGACCGGCCGCAGCCATTCCCGCCGCTTTGGCAGATTGGCTGGTGAAGACCGGAAAGCTGCCGGCCAGCAGCACAAGGCCCAATACAGCCGCCCTGAACAACATTCGCGAAGTGGTCCGAACAAGGGGGTAGCGCACGAAGTTAGACTATCTCTCTGGGTTCTGAAAGCAATCCAGCATACGCCTTAATACGCTGAAAGCAGTGAGTAATCCTGTAAGATGTATCGATTCTATAACCGCGGGTGGCGCGGGATATGACCCAGTCGTATTAACCCTCCGGTCAATACCCGCCGACGCCCTTGGCTCATCCCCTAAGCTGCTGAATGGAAGATATTTACCTTTGACTACAGAAATCGCGCCATTGGCTGGTTTCAGTTGCTATTTTCCCGGCTAACCCTCTAAAATCCATATACGACTGTTTTGGTCGGGATTGTCGGTCAGGGCATGGGCGAATGTTAAAGCTCACGAAAAAAGCCGATTACGGGCTGATAGCCATGCGGCATCTGGCATGCCAGGGCGGTCATTGCAGCGCGAAAGACATAGCCGATGCGTACGGCATTCCGCAAGAGGCGCTGGCGAAGATCTTACAGCGGCTGGTGAAGGCAGGTTTGCTGAGCTCATATCATGGCACCCATGGCGGTTATGTCCTGGCGCATGATGCCCGCGAGATTTCAGCCTTCGATGTTATCAAGGCGATCGACGGCCCGTTGTTTATGACCTCGTGTTACAGCAGCCTTCACGATTGTGGCCAGAGTTCGCGTTGTACGGTGCGCGAGCCGCTGCGCAAAGTAAGCGAGAGCATTGAGCAGGTGCTGAGGCGCATGAAAATTTCTGATATGGCCCTGGATTCGGCTGACGAATGCCCTGAGCACAGTGAAAAAGCAGACTCTGCCGCCGAATTGGTGCGGCTGAGTTAAAGATTTTGGGAGAGAACTGCATGAATATGGAGAACGGAAATTCTAAACTTCCAGCGGGCGTGAAGCTTCCGCTTTACATGGATAACCACGCGACCACACCGGTCGATCCTCGTGTGCTGGAAGAGATGATGCCTTACTTTACCGGCAGGTTCGGCAATGCGGCTTCACGCAATCATGAATTTGGCTGGCTGGCGGAAGAGGCCATTGAGACCGCCCGTGAGCGGATTGCGAAGCTGGTGGGCGCAACCGCAAAAGAAATCATTTTCACCTCGGGCGCCACCGAGAGCGACAACCTTGCTATTAAAGGTGTGGCCGAGATGTATAAGGAAAAGGGCAACCACATCATCACCGCCGCCACCGAGCACAAGGCTGTTCTCGATACCTGCAAGCGCCTGGAAAAATATGGCTATCGCGTGACCTATCTGCCGGTGGCTAAAGATGGACTTATTAATCTCGAAGACCTGAAGCGCGCCATTGACGATAAGACCATTCTCGTCACCATCATGTATGCCAACAACGAGATTGGCGTTTTGCAGCCTGTGACTGAGATTGGCAAGATCTGTCGCGAGAAGGGTGTGTTGTTCCATAGCGACGCAACCCAGGCAATTGGCAAAGTGCCGGTGGATGTGAACAAGCAGAACATTGACCTGATGTCTATCTCGGCGCACAAAATGTACGGCCCCAAGGGCGTGGGCGCGTTGTACGTGCGGCGCAAGAATCCGCGGGTGCAAATCTCAGCCATTATCGATGGCGGCGGCCACGAGCGCGGCATGCGCTCCGGCACCTTGAACGTTCCCGGCATTGTGGGGTTGGGCAAGGCATGCGAAATTGCTTCGAATGAAATGGCAGAGGAATCCAGCAAACTGGCGAAGCTGCGCGACCGCCTGAAAGAAAAGATCATGATCCAGCTTGATGAAGTTTATGTCAACGGCTCGTTGGAACACCGCTTGCCGGGCAATCTGAATATGAGCTTCCTCTACGTGGAAGGCGAATCGCTGCTCATGGGCATCAACGACATCGCGGTTTCCAGCGGCTCGGCATGCACATCGGCCACACTGGAGCCATCGTATGTGCTGAAGGCCCTCGGCCTGGGAGACGATTTGGCGCACAGCTCCATCCGCTTTGGCCTGGGACGCTTCAATACCGAAGCCGAAGTAGATTATGTAGCTGACCGCATCGTGACCACGGTGAAGAAATTGCGCGAACTCTCGCCGCTCTACGAGATGGTGAAAGAAGGCATCGACCTCTCAAAGGTGCAGTGGCAGGCGGAAGCGCATTGATGTTTCAGTAGAGACTTTGCTTTGCAACGTCTCATGATTGGATTTAAAACGCAGGCAAGACGCAGCGAGCCGCGTCTCTACGAAAATTCATTCATAGAAAATTTTATTTCAGGAACAGGAGAAAAGAATGGCATATAGCGATAAGGTACTGGATCACTACACCAACCCACGCAACGTCGGATCGATGGATAAGAACAGCACGGAAGTTGGCACCGGCCTGGTGGGCGCGCCCGAGTGCGGCGACGTAATGAAACTCCAGATCAAGGTAAATCCGCAGACCAACGTAATCGAAGACGCTAAATTCAAGACCTTCGGTTGCGGATCGGCCATTGCCTCGTCTTCCCTCGCCACCGAGTGGGTGAAGGGCAAAACCGTGGAAGAGGCGCTGCAAATCAAGAATACGGATATTGTCCGCGAACTGGCGCTGCCCCCTGTCAAGATTCACTGCTCGGTGCTGGCGGAAGATGCTATCCGCGCGGCCATTGGCGACTGGAAGAAAAAGAACGGCGCTGAAAGCAGCAAGCCTGCCCACGCTGCGGTTGAAGTCAAGGTCTAGTGCCCGAACAGGAGACGTAGCAGAGCTACGTCCCTACGCTCAATTTGTTTATGGCTGAAAACGAAAACACGCAGTCCAGTCTTCCTGTGGCCAATGCAGCTCCCCAGAAGACCATCGTAGTGACTCCCAAGGCTTTGGAAAAAGTGCGTAGCGCCATGGCCAAGGAGAACGTCTCGCCGGAGAGCGGCGGATTGCGTTTGGGCGTGCAGGGCGGCGGATGCTCGGGGCTGACGTATAACATCCGCTTCGACAGCAAACCCCACGAGCGCGACCGGGTATACAACTACGACGGAGTGCGCGTATTCGTCGATCCCAAGTCGTTCATTTACCTGCACGGCATGATACTGGACTACGAAGATACGCTGCTGAAACAAGGTTTCGTTTTCCGTAACCCGAATGCCAGCAAGTCTTGCGGTTGCGGATCATCGTTTTCATAATTTTACGTGTACCTGAATTGCACGACGGCGTCCTGGAGCACTCCGCAGACAGGAATCCGTTGTGATTTTTATGGCAATAGAGACCCACATCGCAAGTCCCGAAAAAACCGCCGAAGATCGGCCCCGATGCTGGTCTTGCGGTGAACCGTTCGCAGCGGACCCGCACTTTTGTTCCAGATGTTCCAAGGTTCAACCCCCGCTGGCAATCGACTACTTCAGTTTTTTCGGGCTGACGCGGAAGTTAAACATCGATGGAGCTGCGCTGGAAAAAGAATTTTACAAGCTGAGCCGCAGGCTGCATCCTGACCTGTACGTGCGCGCTACGCGGCAGGAGCAGGAGTGGAGCCTGGAAAAAAGCTCGCGGCTGAACGACGCTTACCGCACTTTGAAAGATCCCATCGCCCGCACGCAATATCTGCTTTCGCTGGAAGGCGTGCAGCTTGAAGAGCAATCAAAGACTGCGACCGACCGGGCCCGGCAGACCGGCGAGGAAAAGAAGCAGGTCGTCCCACCCGATCTTCTGGAAGAAGTTTTTGAGCTGAATATACAGCTCCAGGAGTTGCGAATGAGCGACGGAAAAGACCCCGAGGTCATCGCGCAACTGGAAGAAGCCAAAAAGAACTTCGATGCGAAGCTGCAGAGCCTGCATTGGGAGCTGAAAAAGCTTTGGGACCATTGGGACCAGCTCTGGGACGGCAACACGCAGAACGATAATTCAGAACGCTTGCGGGTCCGCGACCAGATGGTCGATCTGCTGAACCGGCGTTCCTATATACGCAATCTTGTGAGAGACGTGAACGAAGCATTGAAGAATTGAGTAATCGGGTCATTGCGTAATTGAATCGTTGATTTATTCTTCGCAATTCCCAACTACCCGATTACACAATTACCAAATTTGACCATGTCTGAAGAACGAAACATCATCGTTGGTATTGATTTGGGCACGACCAATTCCCTGGTTGCCTACATGGGTAGCTCAATGCCGGTTGTAATCCCAGGAGAAGACGGATCGAACCTTGTGCCCTCCGTCGTGGCTTTGAATAGTGGCGAGCAGGATTTTGTCGTGGGCAACCAGGCGCGCAAATACCTGGTGGAGACGCCTGAACGCGCGGTTTACTCGATCAAGCGGCTCATGGGCCGTGGCTTGGAAGATGTTGGCGAAGAGTCGAAGTTCTTCCCTTTCCGGCTCGGCGAAAACATGAACGCCGGCGAGATTCTGCGCATCAAGCTGGGCGATAAAGAATTTACCCCGCCGGAGATTTCAGCCCTCATCCTGCGCCAGCTCAAACGCAATGCCGAGCGTTATTTTGGCAAACCTGTGACCCAGGCGGTCATTACGGTCCCAGCGTATTTCAACGACGCGCAACGGCAGGCAACAAAAGACGCAGGACGCATTGCCGGATTGGAAGTCTTGCGCCTGGTCAACGAGCCCACTGCCGCCTCGCTGGCCTATGGACTCGACAAGAATAAAGAAGGCATTGTCGCGGTTTATGACCTGGGCGGCGGGACTTTCGATATTTCAATATTGAAATTACACGAAGGCATTTTTGAAGTCATTGCCACCAACGGAGACACGCACCTCGGCGGCGATGACATTGATAATCTGCTCATCACGATTGCGCTGGATGACATTGCCGGCGACATGAAACTCGATTTGCGGCGTAATGGGGAAGCTGTGCAGGCAATCCGCAAAGCTGTGATTGACGCCAAGATCGAGCTCTCGACCCGGGAAAAAACCACAATCAGCGTGAATCTGCCTGGTGAAAAGAAATACGAGCGGGAAATCACCCGCCTGCAATTTGAGCAACTGATCGAACCTATTGTGCAGCGCACAACCGGCCCTTGCCGGCAGGCTCTGGCTGATGCCGGACTTACAGCGGAACAAATTGATGAAGTCGTGCTGGTGGGCGGCTCGACCCGTATTCCGCGCGTCCGTGCGATGGTTCAAGAGCTGTTCAAGCGCGAGCCGCATACCGAAATGAATCCTGACGAAGTGGTTGCTATCGGAGCGGCAGTGCAGGCAAACATTCTTGCCGGCGGCTCAAAGGCCACGCAAGACATGCTGCTGCTGGATGTGACTCCGCTCTCGTTGGGCATTGAGGCCCTGGGAGGGGTGGTGGCAAAAATCATTCATCGCAATTCCACCATTCCCGCATCGGCGACTGAGCACTTCACCACTGGAGTGGAAGGCCAGACCAACGTTGCTATCCATGTCTTGCAGGGCGAGCGTGAGTTGGCGAAGGACTGCCGCTCACTGGCCCGCTTTGATCTGAAGGGCATTCCGCCTATGCCTGCCGGGCTGCCCCGTATCGAGGTCAAGTTTCTGATTGATGCCAATGGCATTCTGCACGTGGCGGCCAAAGAGCAGCGCAGCGGCAAAGAGGCCGAGATTGAAGTGAAGCCCACCTATGGCCTGACGGATGACCAGGTGGAAAGCATGATCCTGGAATCGTTTGACTACGCCGAAGAGGATTTTCGCCAGCGCCAGATCGTGGAAGCGCGCAACGAGGCGGAAAATATTCTGCTCGCGCTGGAAAAAGGACGCCGCAATTTGGCCTGGAACCAGCTCAACGAGACGGAGCGTAAAGAGATTTCGATTGCCGAAGCAGAGTTGAGGCAAATCAAGACAGGTGAGGACTATCGTTTGATGCGTGACGCCATCGAAAAGCTGAACCGGATCACGACTCATTTGGCCGAGCTGATGATGGATTCCGCCATCGGCTCCGCGCTGAAGGGTAAAGATATGGGGGAATTGCATGCCGATGGACCGGCTGCGCCGCATCCTATAGCTCCGGCGGAAATTGAGAGTTAGCTCAACCGGCTTATCGAGACCGTAAATTAAAATTGGAATCAAATTATGGCTGAAGAAAAAAACCAGGGAACTGCCGTAGCGACCGCCGACACACCGGGGCCGAATACGGTACGGGTAACTTTTTTACCGGAAGGCAAGACTGTGGAGTTCGAACACGGCAAATTGCCTTATAAAGAACATGGCAAGCCGCAATCCATTTTAGATATTGCCTTGAATCATGACATTTTTGTCGATCACGCCTGCGGTGGCAACTGCGCCTGCACCACATGCCATGTGTGGGTAAAAGAAGGCGCCGATAAGTTCAGCGCAATGGACGATGACGAAGCCGATCGCCTCGATATGGCTGCCGACCTGCAACTGAATTCGCGCCTGGGATGCCAGTGCGTCATCGAGAAGCCGGGGACTATTGTGGTCGAAATCCCCGCTTGGAACCGGAACTACGTCTCTGAAGGACATGGACCTGGAAAATAATTGAGGTCAGTGATTCATCGGATCATTGCGTCATACGATCCTCAAATGAAAGCTGGAGAGAACCGTGACTTTTGACCTTACCTGGGATAGCGCTGAAGACATCGCTCTCGAATTGTCGGAACAGCATCCGGACATTGATCCCTTGACTGTCCGCTTCACAGATCTGCATAAGTACGTCACCAGCCTCCCGAACTTCAAAGATGATCCGATGAAATCAAACGAGGCCAAACTGGAGGCGATCCAGATGGCATGGCACGAGGAATATCAGGAAACGCACTAGGGTTACATGGTCCGCCAGGACATGGCCTTTTGCGCGCCGGCATCCGTGCTTTTATTCATCGATTGAAGATTTTCCTGTAAACCCACAACAATAAATTGATACAGTATTCAAAATTCAGCGTGCAGGTCACAGGAGTCCAGCATGTTCTGTGTTTATTGCGGAACAGAAAATTCAGACAGCGCTTCTATCTGCGTATACTGCGGGCAGCAGGCTCACAAGGTTCAATCGCAGGCGGAAGTGGCCGCAGCTAATACGACCGCAGGCGCTGCCGCTGCCGTTCAGACGAGCAAAGATACCGCTAAAGCTCCACCTGTTCAGCCGGCTGCGGTATCAGTCAGCTCCGCTCCAGGGGCACAAACCGAGGCTACGATTGCCGTGCAAAAACATCCGGCCGGCAGCCCGGGACACCCGAAGCCTGCATCGTCGTGGTTCCATGTGGTGCTCCAAAAGCATCCGGTTTCCGTCTACCTGGCCGCGATCATCGTCGTTTTGATGCTAATTATGTTTTGGCGTTGGAATTCGTTTCGAATGGAGCGGACCCACCGGATTGAACAACTGCTGAAAGAAGCCAGCGATTCGCAGGCCAAAAGCACGGCATTTACAAGGCAGGTCCAGGAGCTCAGAAGCCGCCCCACAACGACAATGAAAGATTATTACGACCAATGCCTCGAACTTGAATCGCGCCTGAATAACGTCGGCGCTGCAACCGACAGAAGCGCAACCCTGGTGGACCAGCTCATGCCTGAATTTCACGACGATCCTAAGATCCTTCTGGCATTGAACGACATGAAAAAAGTTCTGGAGCTGGATAAGCGAGTTCAGAACGATGTCAGGCAAGAAACATTGCTCTCCAAGACGCTCATGCACCTGGAACCCTCAGAGCAGATTGAGTTTTATTCCATGACCATCCACTCTCTTCAGGAAGAAGAGAAGCAACTCGCGGTAGAAGAACAACAGGCGGTTGCCCAAATCCACGATGAAGGCAGAAAACTGCCCTCCGATCTTTCCCGTTCGCTCGACCAGTGATCTGGAATGTCTTAGAGCCCTGAATCACGCCCCTACGAGTTGCTGCGCCGGAGTTTCCACCGGCGCTTCGCGCAGGAACCTGGCGGCTTCTTCCGGAGGAGTGGGGTTGATGTAAAAGCCTGTTCCCCATTCAAAGCCTGCTACCTTGGTCAGCTTGGGCATAAATTCCATGTGCCAATGATAGGAGTCGCTCGGCGCGTCTTGCACGGGCGCTGTGTGGATGACGAAATTATAGGAAGGATTGTCCAGCACGCGGTCCGCCTTGGCGATCAAGGTTTGCACCGCTCTGGCGAAGCTCTCGTAAACCTGGGAAGAAGCATTGTCGAAATGGGAATCGTGGACTTTTGGGAGGATCCAGGTTTCAAAAGGAAAGCGAGGAGCAAATGGAGCCACCGTCACAAAGCCGCTGTTTTCCGCTACGACACGGACTCCGTGCTCCAATTCCTGCCGGATCACATCACAGAAGATGCAACGCTCTTTGTACTGATAATACTGCTTGGCGCCTTCCAGCTCTTCAATTGCCTGTTTGGGGATAATGGGCAGGGCAATCAATTGCGAATGCGGATGCTCGAGGGAAGCTCCGGCCGGCTCGCCGTGGTTCTTGAAAAGAAGGATGTACTTGAAACGCTTGTCTTTCTTCAGATCAACCATGCGGTCGTGGAAGGCCCAGATCACGTCTTCTACACGTTTGATGGGGAGCGTGGCCAGTGTCTTATCGTGTTCCGGAGTTTCGATGATGACCTCGTGGGCCCCCACGCCGTTCATCTTGTCGTACATGCCATCGGGAGCGCGATCCAGATTGCCTTCGATTCCCAAGGCGGGAAACTTATTGGGCACAACCCTGACACGCCAACCGGGCGTATCGCGCGGCGCTTCTGGCCCGCCAATCGTGGAAGAACGATAGCCCAGCACCTCGGGCGGCGTCTTACCCTCATTGCCCGGACAAAACGGACAGAAACCGCCTTTCTGCTTCACAGGTTCACGGACAAAATCGGTGGGACGCTTGGCCCTGTCCGTAGCGATAATGACCCAGCGGCCGGTAATGGGGTCTTTTCTTAGTTCAGGCACAACAACAACTTCCCTTCATCGCCGGCACATAGCGGGATTTCGCCGGAGCCGGCAGACAATAAAATTCTACTCTAGGGCATGGAAAAGGCATTCTTGAAGAGATTGATTTCTGGCGAACGCGCCCTTCTATCCAGGTAAATACTGAGAATGTCAAAGCGAGTAGCTGGTTTGCCCGGGACGCGACGTAAATACTCGCGGGCTACGGCAACCAATTCCTGTTGTTTGGCCTCATCGACGGCCGCTTCTGCCGGCGCGACCGCGTGTGAGGTGCGGGTCTTGACTTCGATGAAGCACAGAATACCGTCTTGCCAGCCGATCAAATCAATTTCACCACGCCGGCGCGGCGAACGAAAATTGCGCGCCACCATGACATATCCGCAACGGCGAAGATAAAAATATGCTTCCTCTTCGCCTCGCACACCGGTGGCAAGATGCTCGGATTGCTTCTGGCGAGGAACGAGCCGCCCGACAGAATCCAGTGCACGGATGACGAAACGCGTGAAGCGTCCGGAGCTCATAGGGCAATCATTCTAGCTGGAAACCGGCCTCGTGAGCAGTTGCCGGTTGCCAGTCCTCGGCTGTGCCCTCGAAAGGGAGAATCGTTATTTCCCGGCCTGCACGATGCACTCTTCCAGCACATTCATCGCAATATCGGCTTGCTCTGTGGTCACAATGAGCGGAGGCGAGAGGCGCACGGCGCTTTCTCCCGCGCCAAGGAAGAGCACGCCACGCTCGAAGGCCAATTCGACGATTTTGTCGCGCAGGTCCGTAGCCGCTGTACGCGCTTTTTTGTCTCTTGTGATCTCCACGCCGATCATCAGGCCACGGCCGCGCACATCCGCCACCAGCGGGTGCTTCTCGATCCACGGCTTCATGCGTTGCATCATGTAATCGCCCACTTCAGCAGCGTTGCCGATAGCTTCGCGTTCCAGCACATCCATGGTCGCGAGCGCCGCCGCGATACAGACCGGATTGCCGCCAAACGTGGAGGCGTGCGAGCCTGGCACCCAGTCCATGATCTCCGCACGGGCGATGGTGATACCCAGAGGCATGCCTGAGGCGATTCCTTTAGCCACGGTAATGATGTCAGGCTCAACGCCTGTATGCTCGACCGACCACCATTTGCCGGTGCGTCCGCTGCCCGACTGCACTTCATCCACCACCAGCAGAATGCCGTGCCGATCGCAGATGCGCCGCAGCTCTTGCATGAACTCCGTCGGTGCGACCACGTATCCGCCCTCGCCCTGGATCGCCTCCACAAAAATCGCCGCGACTTCTTCCGGTGGAAGCGTGGTCTTGAACAGCTTCTCTTCGATAAAACGCGCACAATCAATAGCATATTGCCTTGCGTCTATGCCTTCCGGACGGCGGTACAGGTTGGGATAGGGCACATGGCTTACGCCTGGAACCAGCGGGGCAAAACGCCGCCGCTGCTGCGGCTTGGAAGCAGTGAGCGAGAGCGCGCCCATGGTGCGGCCGTGGAAAGCTCCATAGAAAGCGACGATCCCCTGGCGCTTGGTGTGATACCTGGCGAGTTTGAGCGCAGCCTCTATCGCTTCTGTGCCTGAGTTGCCGTAATAGACACGGTGCGGGCCTTTCATGGGAGCAACTTTGGAGAGACGCTCGGCCAGCGTGGTCATGCTTTCATAATAAAAATCGGTGCCCGACATATGGATCAGCTCGGCTGCCTGCTTCTGAATAGCCGCCACCACCTCCGGATGGCAGTGGCCAGTGGAAACCACGGCAATTCCGGCGGAAAAATCCAGGAACTCGTTGCCATCGACGTCTTCCACCATGACGCCGCGACCGCGTTTGGCCACCAGCGGATACGAGCGCGTATACGAGGGCGAAATCAGCCGAGCGTCCGCTTCCAGTACGCGGCGCGCATTGGGGCCGGGCAATTTGGTCTTAATCTTAGGTCCAGCCGAAGCCAGAATAGCTGCAGAGGTCATATGCAATTCTCCGAATCATCAGGAAACCCGCCAAGCGGGTTGCAGTGAAATTACAACTGGGGGTCTTTGAGAAGACCATGATGCAAGAGCTAAAAAATTATTGCAGTTAGTCCCCGGAGAAAAGGTTAGGACGCGACATCGCAGGCAGCGATTGCAGGCGGCAGCGTGGTCGTGAGCGCATCAATTGGCGCGGGCTTACGGATTGGAAGTGAAAATACATCGCACTTAAGCCGAATACGCCTTTAATTATAGCCTCAATTTGTTCTCAATTGACCCGGCAAAATCAAGTTATTTTCCGCGTCCTCAGTCAATACTTCTGCACATTGCTGCAGGAAGAGATTTATGGAGTTTCTCTGGTTCATCTTGCATAATGTTGCGATGCGCAAAGCAAACTGCACTACTTGTAACACGGTGATCCCTCTCTCGTCCGCCTACCGCGTAGATGACGCTGTCTATTGCGAAGCTTGCGCTAATAAACGATTTAATGAGGTGAAGGCCGCCGGAAAGGTCCCGCGCGTAACCACGATCACTGATCCCACGATTTGCGCTAAGTGCGGACTCGACAGTGGCAACAGCGAATTGTCTTTGACCGCTGGATTGCCTTTCTGTATACCGTGCTCCCAAACCGTGATGGAGCGGCCTTTTCCGACCTGGCTCAAGGGAAGTCTGGCATTCGTGTTCGCGCTTCTGTTGGTGGCGCTATGGCATGGCAGGCCTTATTTTAAGACCGGCAAATCGCTGGCCCGGGGAGAGCGCCTATTGGAGCAACACCGCTACGCCGAAGCTATTCCTTATCTGCAACCCGTATTGCAGAGCGCTCCTGAGTGCGAAAAATGCATCCTTCTGTTGGCTAAAGCGCAATTGTTGACGGGTGACGTTGAAGCCGCGCAAAAGACCTTCGGCGGCCGCACCCAATTCGAAAGAAATGATCTCTCCGATGAGGTGTTGCAGATCTGGGACCGCGCCGTTCGGGCCATAGACACAGCCGGAGAAGCCACTAAACTCTCCGATCAGAAGAAGGATGAGGAAGCAGCAGCGAAGATGAACCAGGCTGCCACACTTTACCCGGAGATGAAAGGTCTTTCCATAACTGCGGAGTATTACGATGCTGCGGTCGCTTTCGACCATAAGGATTACAACCGATTCGAGCAGATTGCCGAGAATGCCTGGAAGCAACAACCGGATTCTGCAGCCGCCGTTGCCATGCTCGCCAGCGCAGTTGCCTGCCAATATGCAATCACCGGCGATTCCAGTTATCGCCGCCGTACGGAAGAGCTATTGGAGCGTGCACGCGTTCTGGCGCAACCATCGCCCGACGACCAGAAGAAATACCTGGAATATGTGGAACGCATCCGCTATCGGCTGCAATCACGCGAAATCATTGACAAAGATGAGTACGACCGCCGTTTCCGGCAAAACTTACCCAACAAAGGAAAGGGTTGAAGCATGTTCTTTATTCCCGGCTTTGTTATCTCACTGTTTACTTTTCCCGGTGTCATTATTCACGAAGCAGCCCACATGCTGTTTTGCAAGATCTTCAAGCTGGCAATCTTTGACGTTTGTTTTTTTCAACTTAAGAACCCGGCCGGCTATGTCATCCATGAAAATACCAAGAATTTTACAGCGGCGTTTTTTGTTGCCATGGGCCCATTTTTCGTCAATACCGCCCTGTGTATCGTATTTTGCTCGGCTGCCTTCATGCCGGTTTGGGAACTTCAGATTGAGGACCCACTTGCCTATTTCTTTTATTGGCTGGGACTCTCCATGGGGATGCACGCATTCCCTTCAACCCAGGACCTGAAAGGAATTTGGGCGCTCGCTCCCGGGGAGGCGAAGCGAGGCAATCTGCTTGCGATTTTGAGCTATCCCATTGTGGCCGTTCTGTATGTGCTGAACTTCGGCCGAATCATATGGGCAGATTTGGGATACGGAATCGCAGTGGGCATAGTGGCGCCGCTCGCAATTTTCAAGATGCTGGTTTAGCCCATCTTTACTTGGCCAGAAAATCTGCATCGTTTCTGCTTCTGCAACGTCTAAGTTACCAAATTATTGTTCACCGCCATGACTCCCAAAGAGCGCCAACATCGGTTTCGGGTTATTTTTGCTTTCTTTCTTGTGTATCTCTTCTGGGGGTCAACCTATCTTGGCATTCGCATTGCGGTCGAACATATTCCTCCCGCCCTGCTGAGTGGAATGCGCTTCTTAAGCGCCGGGGTCTTGTTGCTGGCATATTGCGCGCTCAGCGGCCGGCGCATCCGCCTCACAACGAAAGATGCATTGCTGTTGCTGGCGATGGGAGTGCTGCTGCTCACCGGCGGCAACATGGTGCTGGCTTACTCTGAGCAATACCTCCCTAGCGGATTGGCGGCGCTGATCGTTGCCGTGGTCCCGCTCTGGGTGGCGTTGATTGAGGGCTTCATTTTGCGCGGCGACCGATTGAAAGGCAAGGGCTGGATCGGCCTCGCCCTCGGCTTTGCCGGTCTTGTTGTTTTGCTATGGCCGCAGCTTGCGCCCATATTCAGGAATGGCTTGCATCAGAGTTCGCTGAACAAGACATTTCTGCTCAGCAGCGGCATATTGGTATTTGGAAGCTTGAGCTGGAGCGTGGGCTCGATCATTTCGCGCAGGTCGCGACTCACAGTTGATGCTTTCACCGCCACCGGGTGGGAGATGACTTTGGGCGGCGCCGTGAACATACTGATTGCCTTTGTACTTAACAATGATCATACGGTGATATGGACGGCGCGGGGAATTGGCGCGGTGATTTACCTGACCATCTTCGGCTCGCTGGTCGGATTCACGGCCTTCATATGGCTGCTCGAACATGTGCCCACGGCTAAGGTTTCTACGTATGCCTACGTTAATCCCGTTGTCGCTGTTCTGCTCGGCTGGCTGATTCTGCACGAGGAAGTGAACCGCTACATCCTGGCGGGCGCAATTGTTATCGTCGGGGCGGTTGTGCTGGTAACCAGTTCCAAGCTGAAGATACAAAAAGAAGCTGTCGGCGGCGAGTCGCCAGCCGACGGCAAGTCCGGACAGGTTGCCAGTTTGGGACAGGAAAAGAGCTTTGTCGCAGATTAGGTATTTTTAGCGGCAGCGAGTTGTGTGGCACAGCCGGCCCCGGCTGTGTCTTCAGCTCCGTTTCCAGCGCACGCCGCCTTTCGTGTCTTCCAGAATAACTCCCGCATCAGCAAGTTGTTTGCGGATGGCGTCTGCCCGCGTGAAATCGCGGGCGGCTTTTGCCGTGGCACGGTCGGCAATCAGACCGTCGATCTGTGCGTCGGAAAGACCATCGACCGGCAAAGACAACTTGCTCTGCCTGCCTTGCGCATGCGCCCACTCGGCAATCTCACGGATCTTTTCCGCGTCGTTGTCGCGAATGACATCGAAAATCTGATCGAATTCTTCCAGCGCGTGCAAAAGCTGTGGAATCTCCTGTTTGCCCAGCTTGCCGGCATCCATGGCCACATTCGCCGGCCGGATCATTTCAAAAATCGCTGCCAGCGCTTCCGCAGTATTCAAATCATCGTCCAACGCCGCCCGCATTTTTTGTGATGCCATCTTTCCCAGATCGGCAAATTCAGGGCTGCCCGTCTCAGGAAAATGACAGGTTTCCAGCCGCAGCTTGAAATCCCGCAGGCGCCTTACGGATTCAGCGGCCTGTTTAAGTCCATCAAAAGTAAAGTTGAGCTGGCGGCGATAAGGCACTGAAGCCAGCAGGTAGCGAATCGAAGAGGGCTTGTGTCCCAGCAAAATCAGGTCGCGGAGAGTATAGAAATTCCCCAGGCTCTTGGACATCTTCTCGCCCTCGACCAGCAGAAAACGCACGTGCACCCAGTAGCGGACAAATGTCTTTCCCGTGAGCGCCTCCGATTGCGCGATTTCATTTTCGTGATGAGGAAAAATCAGGTCTTCTCCGCCCAGGTGAATATCGAAGCTCTCGCCCAGGTATTTCATAGACATGACCGAGCACTCGATGTGCCAGCCGGGGCGGCCCGGACCGATGCTGGTTTGCCACTGCGCTTCGCCGGGCTTAGGGGCCTTCCACAGGGCGAAGTCGCGGGCATTGTCTTTTTCATATTCATCAACATCCACCCGCGCGCCGTCTTCCATTCCAGCGAAATCTTTTTTGGAAAGTTTGCCGTACTGGGGAAACCTGGCGATCCGAAAATAATAGGAGCCGTCGTCGGTGCGATAGGCGTAGCCTTTTTTGTCCAGTGCCGTGATGAAATCCGCCATTTCACTGATGTGATCGGTCGCGTAGGCCACCACCTCGGGTTGCTCCAGGTTCAGGATTCGCGAATCCTCCAGAAAAGCCTGCTTATATTTTTGCGTATATGTGGCCACGTCCATGTGCCCGTTGGCGGCATTGCGGATAATCTTGTCATCCACGTCGGTGATGTTCATAACGTGTTTGAGCTTATATCCGCTCAGGCGCAGGAAACGGCGCAGCAGGTCCACAAGAATGAAGGTGCGAAAGTTGCCGATATGGCCGTAGTCGTAGACCGTAGGACCACAGGAATACATGCGTACAAGCTTGTCTTGGGAGGGCTCAAAGACCTCCGTCTTGCCAGAGAGCGTATTGAAAAGTTGCAACGGCATGGCAGCCAGACGTAAAAATGAATCTCTGATTCTAAATCATTGGGATTCTAAATCGCCAAGTGCCGGCAAATCCGGTGCCGCTAAAAGGTGGTTGCAACTTTCCGGAGGTTGTTGCATCCTTGAATACGATGTTGGCTCTCTCTCCCCTCTCGCGCAGCACCGGATTCACCTGAACCATCCTCCTAAAACGTCCGTAGGCCGTTTCCTCATCAATTTAATCTCTTAAGTCCTTGCAGCAGAAACGCCTGCTCGCTTGCGGCTTTACCTCCAATTCGGAAAGGGTACGATCATGCTACGAAAAACCGCGTTTTCATTCGTCCTTCTTTGCTGGGGCCTATGGGCCTCAGCCCAGCAGACACGCCATTTCACCTTCCATTACGAATTTACGGTGAGGAATGTTGCCGCCGGCGCTCCGGTTCGCGTGTGGCTGCCGTTGGCCCACTCCGACGCATATCAGGATGTTCGCGTGCTCTCTATGTCTGGCGATTTGCCGCTGAAAAAGACACGTGAAAAGGAATACGGCAACTCGATGCTCTATGCCTCTACCGGCAAAGCGGCCAAACCGGAATACAAGTTTGCCGTGGATTATGACGTAGTGCGGCATGAGCACCTCAGCGCACAACCCTCTTCCACCATCGACAGCCTTCCTGCCGGCGAGCGCAACCGGTTCCTGCAGGCCGACAAGCTTGTGCCCATCACTGGCCTTCCTGCGGAACTGGCGGCCAAAGAAACCACCGGCGCGAAAACGGACGAAGAAAAGGCGCGGGCGCTTTACGAATACGTTCTCAGCAATATGCGCTATGACAAGAGCGGGACCGGATGGGGCCACGGCGATACCCTCTACGCGTGCAGCGCCAAGAAGGGGAATTGCACTGATTTTCACTCACTGTTCATTTCCATGGCGCGTTCGCAGCAAATTCCCGCGAAGTTTGAGATCGGGTTTCCCTTGCCTGCGGATAAAAGCTCCTCGGAAATCGCCGGCTATCATTGCTGGGCGGAATTTTATCTGCAGCAAAAGGGCTGGGTACCCGTGGATATTTCCGAAGCCTGGAAGCACCAGGAAAAACGCGGCTATTTCTTCGGAGCGCATGATACCAACCGCGTGCAATTCACCGTGGGGCGCGATTTGACCTTGAGCCCGCGCCAGGCAGGCGCGCCTTTGAATTATTTTGTTTATCCCTACGTCGAGGTGGATGGAAAAGAATACATCAACGTCGCTACATTGTTTTCATTCCATGACGCAAGCAACGCATCCACAGCGCCAACTTCAACCCGAGTGGGAAGCGCCCGTCGTACGCAGGCGGCGGCCCACGGTAATGGTGTAGTGAATCCATGAGATAAGGGTGAGAGTAAAAGTGATGCGAAAGAAGGCGTGCATCGTGGTCTCAATCGATGGCACCGGGAACACAGGATAAAGCAGCACGAAAAATATTGTTGCGACCTGCGCAACCGTATTCATCTTCCCAAAGATGCTGGGGCGCAGGTCGCGCAGCGTATTGGTTGCATACAGCAGAGTACTGACGATCAAGATACCGATATCGCGGCTGAAAACCAGGATGGTCACATACCAGGGAATCCTGCGGTGCAGAAACGAAAGCGCCAGGAACAAGGTGCTGAGCAGGAGTTTGTCGGCAATAGGATCGAGATAGAGCCCAAGCGCCGTCTGTTGCTTGAGGATGCGGGCCAGCAAGCCATCGAAGGCATCGCTGATTCCCGCGACCACGAAAAGTATCAGGGCCAGCGCATCATGGCCTTCCATGACAGCAATCACCACAAATGGAATAAAGATCAGCCGCAGCAGCGTGAGTTGATTAGGAGCGGCACGCAATTGCGAGATCATGCGCCAGCTTCTTTCTTCGCGGATGGCGCGGAAAACTCGCGCAACAGGTCGGCAAAATCGAAGCCGGTCTTGGCCTGAAAACGTTCTTGCAAGGATGGGATGTCTCCGTTGCGCAGGTCCAGCTCGATTCGTTCGATGCGGTGCATGGGAAAAAACACAGCGTTGGGAGTCACAAGATCACCAGCCTTGACCTGGCGTATGAAATCTTCGATGGAATTCAAATCGATGCCGCGCACACTGACCCCGGCAGGAGCAAGATTGAGGATCGCTCCCCAGAATTTTTCTCGCGGCGAATTGAGCGTGACCAGTACCATCGCATGAGAGGCAAATGGCCCAACTTCGGTTGCATTCGATGTGCGTCTGGCTTTCCGCATGGCTTCAGGGTATCCGGGTGCTTCCCGCAATTTACGTTTCGACAGCAAGGGCTCGGATCGACAGACTTAGAGTTTAACGCATCCGCGCAGATGCCCAGGATTGTTGAGGGATATAACAGCCAAATTATCCAAATCAGCGTTTTACGACCTGGAAGCGGTAGTCTTCCACCTCTTCAAATGGGCCGTTGGCTTGCTTGCCGTCAAGTTTGATGAGGTAATCGCCGCTCTGAAAAATCGAGGAAGAAATTTCCAGGGTAACAGTTTTGCCACCCTGTGGTCCTGCATGGCTCTTCAAGTCTTTCGTCTCCCAAATCCGCCGCCCTTCTGCATTCTGAACAGATGCGCGATAGCTGCGATAGTCATCTTGCTCAATATAGAGGTCGATCCGTACGAGCGGGGCCGGAGAGGGTATCACCAGCTTTTTGGCAGCGGCATCGCCTCGGTTTAATCCTGGCGTCAGAACCAAGGAGATGATTTCAGGGGCGACCTGCTGGTCCGCGCCACTCTGTTGCATCTGGGCGTCAAGCTTGGCAATCTGTAAGCGAAGCTGCTTCTCCTGGCGCCGGAATTCGGCTTGCTGGGCGCGCATGGAATCAATCTCGCGGTGCAGCCGGCGATTCGCGACCATCATCCAGGAAACACCCACGAACAGGACCACGGCTATTGCTGCCCATGTGATCCGCTCCGGCCAGGTTTGCAAAGAAAAAAGAGCGGGCTGGGTGCTGGCTGGAGTAGTTGCAGAAAGATGGCCGGCTAGCGCCCTGGAAAACTGCACATTCGCACGCCTGGCCGGAGTAACAAGATAACCCTTCTCGAACTGCCGCCGTTCGGCTTCCGGAAGCTCTCCGCGGACGAATGAATCTATCAAATCATTCTCGAGGGCAGACATCTCCTCGAACAAAGCATCATCGGCAAAGCACTGCTCTTCAAATTCCACCGCCTCCTGTTCCGGCAGCTTTCCCAACAAATATTGCAGTGCCCTCTCCTGTCGACTACTCGTCACCAGTCTCTCCCTTCCTGGCTGTGAGCGAAGCATTCGACTTGGAGGCCGCGACTTGTCTTTTCCTCGCGAGACACTTATGCACACAGCTCCTGAGCTTGTCTCGCACTCCGTTGGCCTCGCTTCGCAGCGCCTCAATGGTGATGCCCCGCTTCTTTGCCAGGTCTTTTCTTTGCTTGATTCTTACCTGCTTTTCCCCCTGATAATATTTAATGATCAACTGGTGATAATCCAAAGGAAGACTTTCCAGGCAACTGGCCAGACATTCCAGGCCTCGTGCATTGCCCAACTCAGCAATGATGCTTTCTTCCGGGTCGATGTCGCCCGAAGGTAAACCGTCTTGATTGTAGTCTTGAATCGAGACCAGTCGATGGGTTTTCCTGCGAACTTCCAGACAGATGTTGCGCGCGATTCCGCAGGCAAACAGACTGATGTCTCGCACCTGTTCTGAGCCCAGTTTCTTCACCAGCCGGTCGATAGTCTCATCGGCAAGCTCTTCGGTGTGGATGCATTGCTGGCGCTCGAAAAGCTTTACTAATTTGCGGCGGAGGACCTCATACTTTTCCGCCGCTCGGCTCCGGTCATCATCGAGCACGGCAAGAAATGCCGCAAATTCTTCTCGCGTCAGCTTATTCACACCGAGCCCCGTTCATTCGCGCGAAGCCTCTCACCACTGCCCTTGTAGCACGAAGCCTGCCCAATAGTAAGGCGAACTCCAGCGTTTCTGTTTCCACATCTCCATCTGCGCTCGCTGCAGCGCTGCCGCCGGCTGCAAATTGTCTTTGAAGATTCCTTTGTAAAATGCCCCCATCAGATGCGCGGTTGCGGCATCATCCACCTTCCACAGACTGGCCAGCACGCGGCTGGCGCCGGCATACATGAAACCACGCGTGATTCCCACCAGACCTTCACCTTTGACCTCTTTTCCCAAACCTGTTTCACAGGCGCTCAGCACCACCATGTCCGCCGGTAAATTGAGGTTGTAAATGTCGGTCAATTGCAAGAACCCATCCTGGCGCTGCCCGTGCTCGTCAACTAACGACAACACCAACCCGGAAAGCTCGGGATGTTCGCTGTTCAACAACCCATGCGTAGCAAAGTGAATGATTCGATACTGCGACAACACCGGGCTCATCGCCGTTGCCCGGCTGGCCTGAAAGTCAACCGCCCTCATGCTCTCGCCTGCCGGGGCTTCTTTCAAGATCGAGTCGGCCTCGTTCCTCGTAGATAAAAGCCGGGGGAAATATAGTTCTCCGTCGGTTGCGCCTACTTCTGTAGCAGAGCGCAACAGGAGCTTTTGCGAGGACAAATCGGATTCTTCCAGCCCTCCCCGGTTTTCCTGATTTGGAACTTCAACGTGCTTGAAGTCTTTACTCTTCACCCGCTTGTCATCGGGTGTAAAAACCGGATCTGCCAGCACGGCTATCATTTTGGCGGGTCTTGCCCGGCTGGCGCTCTCCTGCTGCAGAACCTGCAAGACTGATGCCGAGGGCAAATTCACAATCACGTGATGAGCTGCCAGCGGTGTAAACCCGGGCATAGCATCAGGTGAAGAAAGAGCCGTAAAAGGTATGTATTGCAGTATTCCGTCGCTCACCACCAGCAATCGCTTATCTTCCAGCAGCGAAGCAACCGGACCCAGGATCATGCGGCTCAGCGCAGCCGCCGCCTGGGGATATTTAGCTTCTGCTTGTGCTGAGCGGAGCATCCGCTGAACATCGGTCTCGCCCTTCTGGCTATGGCTGCGAGCCACCAGGATGCCATAGACCTGGCGCGCGGCAGCTTCAATCTCAGCGCGCTTCGGCAATTCATGAACAGAGACCGAAGCCGGGCTCATCACGAAGACGTAGCTGCGCTCCTCGCCCAGTGAATATTCCAGCAGTAACGTGTTGGAATCGAGCAATTGCTGCTGCACTTCTTTGGCGCTCAACGGCCGCGGCTGGGTCAAAGCTGCATAAGCGGGGCTGCTTGCGCGAATCTGCCCTTCCACGTCTTCATATTGGCTCAGCAGCGATGCAATCTGCTTTTCCATGCTCGCCGCTTGCTCTTCCGTATGCTGACCTCCAAGCAACTGAGCTCGACGCTCCGACTTTGCCTTGAAGGATTGCTGCAACTCGCGCTCCCTGTCCAGCAATGAAGCATCGACGCCTTTGCGGATATCCACGTGAGCAGCGGCCAAAGTTTCCAGCATCGTTCGAGCACGCGAGCGCTCTAAAACCTGAAAGGCCAGCTCCGGTTGCTTCTGGCCGATCAGCATCTCGATGTAGTCTTTATAGTAACTTTCACACTTGGCGCGAAAGTCGGCCCGAATCTCTGCCGAGCCGCCCAGGCGTGCGGTTTGATTTTCCAGTACATTCAGAGCCTGTTCGAAAAGTTGGGCGGCAGACTCCGGTTGCTGTTTACGACGCTCAATCTCCGCCAGATCAGCCAGCGTCTCGACATGTTCCTTGCTGTTGGGAACCAGCTTCCCCCGGATGGCCAGAGCTTGGCGGTAATATTCCTCAGCTTTTTTGAGATCGCCTTGCTTCGTGATCACGTCCCCCAGTCTGGCTTTGCTCTCTGCATCATCCCAACTTCCAGGGGCTAGTTTTTCCCGGATGGCCAAAGCTTGACGGAAGTACTCTTCCGCTTTGTTCAGATCACCGCGTTCCAGAACTACACTTCCCATCTGATTAAGGGTATCCGCAACGTACAGGCTTGCGGGAGCCACTTTTTCCTTAATCGCGAGGGCCTGACGAAATAACTGCTCCGCCTTGTCCAGATCGCCGCTCCACAACGCAACGTTACCAAGATTATTGAGGATGAACCCCACTTCAAGGCTCTCAGGAACCAATTTTTTTTGGATTATCAAAGCATGTCGGTAACATTCTTCCGCTTTTGCCAGATCATTACGCTCCAGAGAAACGTTGCCAAGATTCATAAGGCTACTGGCAAAGGCAACGCTTTCGGGAGCCAGCTTCTCGTAGATTGCCAAAGCTTGACGGAGATATTCTTCTGCCTCGACCAGTTCACCGCGCTGCCAGGCAACAATACCTAAGTTGTTGAAGCTGATGGCGACATCCTGGCTCTCGGGGGCGAGTTTCTTTTTGATGGCAAGGGATTGGCGATAATGCTCCTCGGCGTTCCCCAGGTCGCCACGATACCAGGCAATAACACCCAGGTTGTTGATGCTTTCTGCGACATCGAGGCTCTCGGGCGCCAGTTTCTCCCGGATGGCAAGAGATTGACGATAGTAGTCTCCCGCTTTGTCCAGATCACCGCGTTTGCGAGCAAGCGTTCCCAGGCTGTTGAGACTGAGAGCTGAATCGAAACTGTCGGGAGCGAGTTTCTCGCAAATAGCCAGCGCCCGGTGAATATATTCGTCGGCCTTCGCCAAATCGCTCCGTTTGAGCGAAAGAGATCCCAAATCGTTGATGCTCCTGGCGACATCGAGACTTTCAGGCGCGAGTTTTTCTCGCATCGCCAGACTCTGGCGGAGGTAATCTTCTGTTTTGCTCAAATCTCCACGCGAGTCGGCGATCCGGCCGAGTTCATTGAGAATCGCTGCAATCGTAAGATTTTCGGGGCTTGATTTTTGGCTTTCTGCGATTGCCTGCTGATAATATTTTTCGGCATTGGACCAGTCGTTGCGTTTTTGATAGCTAAAGGCCAAGGATCGCAATAGCTGGGCTGCGATCACCGGGCCGGCGCCTCCCGCCTGAATGGCATTCTGATAACTATTGCCGGCCTCTTGCCATTGATTCGCGCCAGCAAACAAATCCGCAGCGCGTGATAAGAACCACACGCGCAACCATACAGGCTGAGAGCTGTCTATCTGCTTACTCGCGTCCTGCCAGCGCCGTGCTGCCTCTTTCAGTTTCTCCGCTTTAGCCAGATCTTGGCCTTCGCGGTAGGCAGCAAGGAGACGATCGGAAAAATCAGGCCGCGATGTAATGCCCCAGCTACTTGGCCCCAGAGCCCAGCTTTGCTTCTCTGTTCCCCGGAGTCCCTCGATCGTCACCGTTCCCTGCGGCGCCTGTTCGGTCTCGGCCTGCGAAAGATCAAAGGGCGATTCGATTTCGCCTTTGGCGTCACCACGAACCCAACGCAGAAGAACATCGCCCTCCTGCATTCCAGCTTTTTCGGCCTGAGAATTCTTTGCGACCTTCTCGACTACCGCCCCTGGTTTGAGGTCTTCAGCACAGACGCTCGCATGTGCCATCAGTATTGTGGCGAGCACAATGGCCGACAGCATCTTTCGTCGAAGGTTCATCGGTCTTTAGACTCCAATTGGCAAAACTTGGCCCGAGGTTGTCATTTTTAAGGATTTAGCTTTGCCTACAAGTATACGGTCTCCAGGTTAAAGACACGCAAAAGAGGCTTTTTGTTCCCGCAAATCAGACTTTTCTCTTAGGGTTCTGGTGAGACCCTATCTACAGAGGAATGAACGTCTGGCGCTTTCTTGCAGCCAGGGTCGTCGCACAGACCGCGCAGGAGGGTGGACGGGAATCAAACCACATGTTCGGTTTACTGGTACTCTCGCTTGTAGGATGTCCGTGGAAGGCAGTACGAAGATAAATGGTAGGCACGAGGAGACTCGAACTCCTGACCTCTACCGTGTCAAGGTAGCGCTCTAACCAACTGAGCTACGCGCCTACATCAGCAGAATCGACCAACTTAAGACAATTTAGATTTTATCAAACCATTTCACTGACTACCAATGCTGTTGGGTTACATCCGGCTTTCTTAACCGATTGCAAGTATTGAGTTTGAACGATTACCAAAGTTATGGGGCGGTGTTACTAACGTAAGCAAGAAGGGACTGTAAACCTTCTTAGAATAGAAATACGTTATGAAAACAATTTTGAGTACGATTTTGATTACATTTGTTGTTGGTTTCAGCTACGGCAGAGACAAAGCTTTTTCTGGGGTTGAAATAAAAGCATCGGCGCAAACCGTAATAGCATCGATCATACGCGGAATGAGCGGTCAAGGTTGGACAATTGACAGTGAAAGCGAGTTTCAACTGGTATTGAGCAGGAACATGAATGGTCCTTCCCCGTGTTCTGATGTTCAGCCAAAAGATTTCATGCAATTCACGTTGGTGGAGAATCAAAGCAGCACGCTTGTTTCGGCATCGTCCAAGTCTGAACATACCGGCCCATTCTGCCGCGATGTACGCGAGAATACCCAACAGAAGGCAATGCGCAAGATTCTTACAGATCTAAAGACCCAGCTAGAGTCCACAACTCCGGAAGCTGAAACATCGGCGGCTGTGGCATTTACACCCGAGAGCGCAACTATACAACCATCACATTCAACGCTCTCGCCGCCACCGGCTTCTATTCCTTCGGCGGCAGTAGCCCCTCCAGTTGATAGAAGCAGCCTCAATGTAACGCTTCCTTCTGCCGTAAAAGAAGAAGAATCATTGGGTGTCGCGGCGCGAAGAGCGAGAGAAAAGAAAGCTGCCGAAGCCGTGCAAAACAGGCAACCCTAGAGGTAAAGAGATCCTTCCTAGTCGCATACTCTCTTCTTCCTGAACCGCTCCTGAGCGACCAGTTCGAGTGAGCTGCCAGCAACGATTTAGGCTACAATTTGCTCAATGTTCTCTCCATTGCACAATCGTCGTTCACCTTATGCAATCGGGGCTTCTCTTGCGCTGCATATTCTGGCGATTGCAATACTGGTATACGCCGTCAGGCCGCTTTGGTTGAAGCCGGCAGCGATGAGTGGAGCCGGCGGAAAAGTGAACTTGTCGAAGCTGGTCTACATTGGCCAGCCGCAAATTGAGAAAAAAGCGCCTCCGCCACTCCGGCACAAACCATTGCTTGCCCTCGACCAGAAGCGCAACGTTCCGAAGGAGACTCCTGAGAAAAACCCCGAGGTTGCTGACAATCTCGGTCCGATTCTGAAATTTTCTGCCGGAATTCCAAACTATCACGACATCAGGATTGCGCTTCCGCTTACTACGCCCGACCCTGAGATCAAGCGGTCTGATCTGCCACAAGGATTTGTGGGCGACGCCATTGTTGAGGTCACCATCGACCGAGAAGGAAAGGTAGTCCAAACAAAGATTACCCAGGCCCTGGGTTATGGCTTGGATTCAAGAGTTGTAAGCGCATTGATGAATTGGAGATTTAAGCCTGCCTCCTACGATGGCGTACCTATCGCCTCACTCCAGGAGATTCATTTGCATTATCCGGATAATGCGCTCAATCGTTAAGTTTGCCTTCCATGACTGATCATCGTCCGCAAAAATTCGCAATGTCGCAGATACTGTGCTTCTCCCTCTGTCTTGCCGGCCTCATGCCTGTCGCGGTCAATGCACAGGCCAATGCAGCGGATGCGCCTGCATCATCAACCCAGATGCTGGTGGTTACCACGTCGGATTGGAACGCAGTGGAAGGCAAACTGCAGCGCTTTGAGCGGGCCAATCCCCGCAAGAAATGGAGACCGGTCGCCGAACCTGCTACCGTGGTTGTGGGTAAAAATGGATTAGGATGGGGTTCGGGTCTCATTGCGATTGACGATCCTAAAATTCGCGCTGGCTCCGAACCAGTGAAAGACCCGGTAAAAAAAGAAGGCGATGGCAAAGCGCCTGCCGGAATCTTCGCATTAAGCAAGGTATTTGGTTACGCGCCGCAACCGCTGCCTGGGTGGAAGATGCCCTATGTGAACCTGACGCCCTCCGTAGAGTGTGTTGACGATACAACGTCGAAGTTTTACAACCGTGTAGTTGACCGTGCGACCGTCGCCCCCGACTGGAACAGTTCGGAGCACATGCTGCGACCGGATGAACTCTACCGCTGGGGCATTGTGGTTGACCACAACGCGAATCCTCCGCAACCAGGAGGCGGATCGTGCATCTTTCTCCATATCTGGCGCGGCGCCGGCCAGGGAACCGTAGGATGCACGGCCATGCCAAAGGAACAATTGGAATCTGTGTTGTCATGGCTCGACCTGGCACGCAGGCCATTGCTCGTGCAAATGCCGATGGCCCAATATGAGCGCTTACGGAAACGCTGGAAGCTGCCGGAGCTAAAAACGAATTAAAACGCTGAGCACGCAGCGTAGCGCGGAGGATCTTTAGCCACAGATTCACGACTCAATATGGATCTCAATTGTTTCCTTCGTCCGCCGTGTGTCCTCTGTGGTCAGACTTTTCCGATGTCTTCGAACTTCACATTCAAAATTGGATACTTTTTCCAATCTTTATAATCGAAGTGCCACCACTCCTCGGGGTTTACAGTAAATCCTTCTTTTTCCATGGCATGGCGCAGAATCGCGCGCCGCTCGGTCTGCTCCGGAGTGCCGCCGGGGTAGTCGGCATAGGCGCGCTTGGTCATTTCGTCGTATCCACTGGGCATTTGGACAGCCTCGCCCGTCTTCAGGTCATACAAAGTAAGATCCACGGCGCAGCCGCGGTTATGCCGCGAACCCTTCATCGGATTGGCAACAAAGATTTTCCTATCGTCAGGGGTCGCATCCCAAAACATTTTCGTGACATACCACGGACGATAGCCGTCATGGATCAGCAATCCGTATCCCTGCTTCTTCAAGGCACGATTCGCGCGCACAAGAGCTTCGGCCGCCGGACGCTGAAGAAAAGCCCGTGCCTGGGAATAAAGAGGAGTGCTCAGGAAATTGTTGGCGGTTGCGTAACGGATATCGAGTTTGATCGTGGAATCAAGTTTGATCAGCTCAACCAGCTCTGGCCGCCGAAATTTGCCGCTCTCGGATGGAGGCTGGGCCTTGAGCGCTTCTTCCCGCAGCTCTTCCACCGGATGGAGCGGCGTGATGTGGAAGGTTGGCTCTGCCGAAGATTGAGCCATGGTGGCCGGCAACGGCCCTCGTACAAGGAGAAGAGCGAAGAGGAAAACCCCTCGAATATGTCGAACCAGTTTCACGGATATCATTTTAAAGCCTGGGGGATTAAATCGCGGAGGCGCGGAGACGGAGAAAATTCAGCCCTTGCATGATTGAGTCATCGCCATGGCGCAATCGAGGAGTGGCATCCTGCGACGAATAGCAGCCATAGAAACCAGGCAATCGAGCTTTTTTCATCAGCATTCATCCGCAGAAATAAATCCTCCGCGTCTCCGCGCCTCCGCGGTTATCCAAAAGCTGTTAAGCTTTTTCTGAGTACTAAGTACTGGGTACCGAATACTGAATTATGCGTTTTCTTGCCTTCGCCTCTGACTACGACGGAACTCTTGCCTGGGAGGGAAAGATTGAACGCCGGACATTGAAGGCGCTCGAACAACTGAAACAATCCGGGCGCAAGCTGATCCTGGTCACCGGACGCGAGCTGGATGAACTGCGGCAGATATTTCCGCAGGCAAGCATCTTCGATTGCGTCGTGGCGGAAAATGGGGCATTGCTCTACTGGCCGGCCACCAAGCGGATGGAGGTCTTGACCGATCCGCCCCCCCCTTCGTTCGTGGAAAGACTCCGCAAGAAACGGGTGACGCCGCTTTCGGTAGGACACTCCATCGTGGCCACCTCGCTCAAACACAAGCGGACCATCGTCAGCACGATTCTTGAGATGGATCTCGACCTGCACGTCATCATGAATAAAGAATCTGTCATGGTTCTGCCCACGGGCGTGACCAAGGGCACCGGACTCCGCGTAGCGCTTAGTGAGCTGGACATCGCCGCCCATAACGTGGTGGCGGTAGGCGATGCGGAAAACGATGACTCGCTTCTGAGTATGTGCGGGTTCTCGGTTGCGGTGGCCAACGCCATCCCCGCTCTCAAACGCCGCGCGCATAAGACAACAAAAGAGAAGCACGGCGCCGGGGTGGTGGAGATCATCCAGCAAATCATAAAGAATGATCGGGGATGAAAGTAGTTCTCGGTTCTCAGTTCTCGGTTCTCAGTTTTTCAACTTAAGAATTAACCACAAGAGCATGAAGAACAGCTGCGAACCAAAGCAACAAGGAAGGACAACTGCCAACCAAATGGCGCAAGGGCTCACCTCTGAGAACTGAGAACCGAGAACTGAGAACTGCTCTTAAGCTATTTCCTTCATCCGTTCCTTGGCACTCTTTTCCTGTTCGGGGCGGACTTCGCACAGGTCGCCTATCAGGTCACCTGCCCAGCGATAAATATTCTGTTCTTTGACCACGCGGCGCAGGCGCTGCATGCGCACGCGGCGCTGGTCGGCGTCCATTTCGAGGGCAAACAGAATAGCGTCTGCCATCTCCTCGATGTCGTAAGGATTCACCACCAGGGCATCGCGCAGCTCATGGCAGGCGCCGGTAAAGCGGCTCAGGATGAGCACCCCGTCTTCGTCGTCGCGGGTCACCAGGAATTCCTTAGCCACCAGATTCATGCCGTCGTGCAGCGACGTCACCAGGCAGAGGTTGGCGGCGCGATAGAAACGTTCAATTTCCTGGTGGCTGTGATGACGCTTGCGGAAGATGATGGGCCTCCAGTTTTCAGTTCGAAAGCGCCAGTTGATTCGCTCGGCCGCGGCTTCCACCTCAGCCAGAAAATCGTGGTAACGCTTGATATGCGTGCGGCTGGGCGCCCCAATCTGAACAAAGGTAAACTGCCCCTGGTAGCGCGGATATTTTTCCAGGAAGCGTTCGATGGCCATGAAACGCTCGAGGATTCCTTTTGTGTAATCCACCCGGTCGACACCCACTCCCAAGAAGAGCGACTCCATGCCCAGTTCTTTGAGCATCGCCGTGCGCTCCTGATCGGATGGTAGATTGCCTTCCCCAGCGTTAGCGGACGCAGGTCCCGTCAGACCCACGCTGATAGGGAATGGCCTCACCATGGTCACGTGGCCTTCGCGGTTTACGGCGAAGCGTTCGCGCTCGATGCGCGATTCCAGCGCCCGATCCACGGTCTCAAGAAAATTGTTGCAGTGTGACTGTATGTGGAAACCCACCAGGTCAGCGCCCAGCAACCCGTCGAGCAACTCGCACTGCCAGGGGCAGATGCCAAAGGCCTCGGGATTTGGCCAGGGAATGTGCCAAAAAATAGCTATGCGCGCGTCCGGACGCTTCTTCTTTACAAGCTGGGGCAGGAGGGCAAAATGGTAGTCCTGGACCAGAAGCACGGGCTGCTCGGTTCCCGCCATTTCGTCAAGTGTGGCAGCGGCGAACTTCTGGTTTACTTCGCAATAATGTTGCCAGTCGTTGCCTCGGAACAGCGGCCGAGTGTGGGCAATGTGGCACAGCGGCCAGAGGCCCTCATTGGCAAAGCCGTAGTAGTAGCCCTCTTCCTCTTCCTTACTGAGCCAGACGCGGCGCAACGTATACCGCGGATCATCGGGCGGGACCTGCAGGCGGTCCTGGCGGTCGACGGTTTCGCGGTCGGCATCGCCGCTGCCATGGGCAATCCAGGTGCCGTCGCATGCGCACAGGATGGGCTCAATCGCAGTCACCAGGCCACTGGCGGGAATCAGCACCTTGACCGATTTGCCGTCCTTGACGTGGCTGTAGGGTTCGCGGTTAGAAACGACGAACAGCCGGCTGCCGTTCAGCTTGCTGCGCACGTGTACCGCGAGACGCTCGGGGGTCCATATGGATTCGGCGGTTTCGCGCAGGCGGGCCTCGTGTTCAGCGACGGCCCGCGCCGTAGCCAGGTTCTCGGCAAAGGTCATGGCCTCGCGCGCGACCGGCATGAGCAGATCGCGATCAGGCAAAGGATGACGAAATCCGCTTTTGCCCGTCCGCAGGGCTTTCATCCATTGCACGGTGCGGGCAATAGGGCCGGAAATGCTCCAGCGAACAATCAGCCATACGATGAGTGCAACTAAACACAGCTCCACCAGCAGGCGTAGAAACGTGTCGCGCCAAAAGCGCACGTTTCGCCAACGGATGTAGTCGGCATCGTTAACGACGACCAGAGATGCGACAACATTATTGTCGCGGCCATGCAGCGGCAGCACATAGACATAGACTGTAGCTTCACCAAATTTAAGGAACTCGCCCCGCCCGTTCTCGTCTTCGGCCACTGCAATTGCAAGCGGGAAACCCGATAGCCGTGTTGCCAGGCTGCTGGTCACCGCCAGCGCTTCCCCATGTTTGCCGTAGATCCCGACACCAAACAAATGCTCACGGTTCCCGAAGCGCTCGGCGATGCGCTGAAGGTCCTGGTGAGAGCTTCTTCCGAGCTGGGGCTCAATGCTCTCTTGCAGGCTCTCGGCCAGCACTTCGATGCGTTTCTGCAAATCCTGCTCCAGCTCGCGCTTTTGCGCCTTCACCTGGTAATACGACGACAGGAGAGAAACCAGCGAAAGAACCAGCACCAATGGAAGAATCAGTCGAAAGTTCAGGCGCATGCTTACCTACAGTTCCGAGTTTCAAGTTTCAAGCGCTCTGTTGGGAGAGCTTTTAGCCACGGGCACAGCTTAAAAGCTGTGAAAAAACCATCTAAACCACTCTGCTTTCCCAGAGGCTAGTGATGCCGGCGCAAACGTTATCGATGCCTGCGCAATAATCTACTTTTGTAAAGAGGACAGGCCAAGCCCGATATGACAGCGGATTATGCTAATCGCCTCGCCGTTAAGGCATTTGTCGAGTACCCGCGATCCATATGTATGATGCGGGCAATCTCTTCCAGCAACGTAACGGGAGAATAATCTCTCCGGATAACACCGTGGGCCAGTTTAGCCACACTCTCAGGAACGGTTGCGGGATCATCCACCAGCATCAAAATCGGAATCAGTGGATGGAGGATCTTTGTCTTAATGGCAAGCAGCTCACCGTTGGTGCCCGCGGCACGATAATCGAGAATGATAATATCCACCGGCTGGTCCATCAAGGAATCAATGCTTTCGGGGTCATCCGCGGACAGGACTTCGTATCCGAAGGCTTCGAGCAATAATTTTCGGATTGCCAGTATCTCCTGACAATTGCTGATGCACAAAAGGACTTGCCGATCGCCTCTCAGATGAGAAAGGTTCTGATTATTCTCAGTTGGAAATACCATAGCGAAACCTCCACAGAACAAGTTTGGGGAACCTCGCTTCTAAGGGCTTCGCAGCAAGAATAAGGCTGCTGCACCCTCGCGAATGCTCGCGCGAGACAGCGCTCACTTTCGCTTCACCCAATTTTTAAGGGCTTCGCAGCAAAAATAAGGGCTGCTGCGCCCTCGCGAATGTTCGCGCGAGACAGCGCTCACTTTCGCTTCACCCGGGCTACCTGGGAAGACTTCGGCCGACAACTATAGAATGCTTCGCAATTGCGAGACCATTCTTTGTCTTGTAAGCCATTGATTACAAATGGGTAATTTAGGGTTAAGAAAGGGCCTAGAACCTTCTCAGGTAAGAATTGCCGATTCTGAAGCTTTTAGACCACCCCCATGCGGCTGCAGCGTACAGAAAACACCAAGAAAGCAACGGGGTTCCGGCTGATCTTATAATGTAGGGCGACTTGCGACTCGCGTGGGATGAGTTCCTGCGCTGCACATTTCACAATAAGAAAACTTCAACTATGAATAACTCACAAACCTTTGGAATCCGATTCCTGTGTACGCTTGCTCTGATCATTGTCTTCAACCCTATGCTGTACGGACAACAAGATACGAATTCCATCACGGAAGATGTCGTGATCCGCGAACCCAACTATGTGGCGCGGATTTCAAAAGACGCTTTCATCATCACCATGACACGCGGAGATGAAACTGTTTTCCAAACCGGCGGACCGCAAGATGCGGCCATGAATCTCGACTTTGTCAAAGATGGGAAACCGCAGCATGTAAGCAAGCTGAAAAACGTCGAAAAGAACGGCGACACTTACGTTCTTAACTACGCCACCACGCATAAGGAAGTGGATGCACGTGTCGAGCTGCGCGCGGAAGAGAACGTGCTGCACGTGAAATCCTGGATCCTGTATAGCGCTTCGTCCCCTTTGCCGAGCGCGGCCATTAGACTGGACCCTTCCGGCCAGTGGTTCGGCGGAGGCTTTCAGGGATGGCGCGAGCAGTTGGTGCTTCCCATCAACGATGCCAGAATCGCAAAAAAATGGTTCCTCGCCGACGGGAATACGCAGGGCACGCCCTTCTGGTATTCGACAAAAGGCATCGCCGTCTGGATTCGCACCCCCTATGACTTCTATTACAGCGTGAATGCGGATGCAAACGGACGCCCTGATGGCTTGTTGCGCCTTGAGATCCCGCTGGCTTCAGAGTTGCAGTATGACATTCTGCTCGCGCCTGACGTACGCCAGGTGCTGCAGCGCATCGTGAAAGAAATTGGATATCCCAAGACCACGCCGCCCGCGGAATACTTCAAGATGCCGATCTACACCACCTGGGTGGAGCATAAGACCGGCGTCTCGCAACAAAAAGTGCTGGAATATGCCCACGCAATCCACAACAACAATCTGCCGTGCGGCGTAATTGAAATTGATGACCGCTGGGAGACGCGCTACGGCGATATGCAGTTCGATGCTGTGAAGTTTCCCGACCCCAGGGCGATGGTGACAGAGCTGCACAGACTGGGATACAAAGTCACGTTGTGGGTGCATCCCTTTGTGAATCCCGATTCGCAGACCTTTCAGCAACACCAGGACGATGGATGGCTCATGCACGACCGCTCTGGAAAGCTGATGCTCACGCGCTGGTGGAATGGGCCAGCGACGATTTGGGATATCACCAATCCACAGGCAGCGGCCGAATTTCGCCGGCGGCTGCACTCGCTGCAAACCCAATACGGGCTCGATGGGTTCAAGTTTGACGGCGCTGATGTGGACTTTATGACCACCGACGCCGTGCCATTCCAGAACATTACCAATGCACAGTATGCCGACATCTACAACGCGGAGGCCACTTCGCAATTCACATACAACGAAACTCGCGTGGGAGTTTACTCCCAGCCGCTCGGCATCGTGCAGCGGCTCATTGACAAGCATTCGGTATGGACCAACTCCAATGGCCTGCTTTCGTTGATTCCGGAAGCTACGCTCTCTTCCATGCGCGGATTTCAATATCTCATGCCCGACATGGTGGGCGGCAACCAGTATGACAATGACGTGATCGATAAAGAGCTGATCATCCGCTGGTCGCAGGCTTCAGCGTTGATGCCCTTGCTGCAGTTCTCCTGGGGGCCGTGGCACTTCGACCAGGAAGCCGTAGATCGCGCGCGGGACGCAAGCCAGCTTCATATCGAGTTCGCGCCCTATGTCTATGAGTTGGCCACGCGGGCCCGCACGACCGGCGAGCCGATTCTGGCTCCGCTGTGGTATCACGCGCCGCTCGACGCCAATACCTACAAGATCGTGGACGAATACATGGTCGGCGGCGACGTGGTGGTGGCGCCCGTGCTGATCAAGGGCGCAACCAGCCGCGATATTTATCTGCCCGAAGGTAACTGGCGCGATTACAACAGCGGCCAGTTGCAAAAAGGCGGAGCGTGGTTGAGAAATTATGGAGCGCCGCTCGATAAGCTGCCGTTATTTGTGCGTGATGGTTCGCCGGCCATGCACCAGGTGAAGATTAAGAATTCTGCGCAACCGTAGGAAACAGCACTCAGCATTCGGCCAAGAAAATATTCACCACGGAAGCACTGAGACACGGAGAAAATCATCCATCAAAGCTCTGGGCCGAACCGAGAACCGACCACTGAGAACTGTTTTACATCGCTTGAACCTTTTGCCAAATCGAAGGTTCGACCGGAATGCCTTTAGCCAGGTTCTCGCTGCGGATTTTCAGCACCTGTTCGCCAGGGTATCTCACCCGCTCGCCCTTTGAACCCGGCGGCAGTTGGAAATGCGCAATGATGTCGTCCGCCATCTTTGCCGCAATCTCAGAAGGACCAAAGGAAGCTGGATCAGCCGCGATGAATAACTGCGACATACGGTTTTCCCGGTCCGAGTCCGGCGGGATCTGGTGTGTGGCTTTTCCGCCTGCCAGCAGGGCTGCGACCATGTCCATCATCAGCGCCAGGCCTGAACCCTTCCAAAAGCCGATGGGCAGCGGCCTCATGGATGCCTCGATGGCCGCCGGATCCCGCGTCAGTTGTCCCTGCGCATCAAAGCCGCCGTCCACAGGCAGCAGCTCATGGCGCATGCGATAAGAAGCCAAGGCGCCGTAGGAAAACTGTGACACTGCCATATCCAGCACCACATGTCCCGCAGGCCGCGGCACCGCGATAATTAAGGGATTATTTCCCACCCGCGCGTCGCTGGCTCCCCACGGTGGAAGATTGGGCATGGTGTTGGTCCAACAGATTCCAATGACGCCGGCTTCGGCCGCCTGCCAGCCGTAGTTGCCGCCGCGCATCCAATGCGTGGTATTGGCGAGCGCAACACAGCCGATGCCGTTCTTGCGAGAAAGCGCGATCGCGCGTTCCATGCAGTGAAAAGCATTGAGAGGTCCTGGACCAATTTTTCCGTCCCAACGTTCGAGCGCTCCCATGCCGGCCAGCAATTGTGGTTCTGCATGAATATCGATCGTCCCATTTTGAATCTGCAAAACAAAACGCGGAAAACGGTTCAGGCCATGGGAATAGACTCCGTCACGGTTGGCGTCGGCAAAGAGCCGGGCGCAGAGGCGGGCGCGGTCGGGAGCGAACCCAAGCTTCAGCAGCACGCGTTGCAGGGTATCGAGAAGTTCGTTATACGGGACTCTTAGCATGTCTTCTCTTCATTGAACATGAGCATCAAAGGCTGCGGTCTCTACACGTCCGGCGCGTTTGACCTGAACGAAGATACGGTAGTCGCCGGGCTGCGGAAAGCCGTAAGGAAAACTAACATCTGAAGATAGCGGGGTAGAAGTGGCCATGGTCATACCTGGCATGGAAACCGGCATTGTCATTGCTGAACTCGAACTGCCTGTGAGTCCGGCCTGAGCCAACTCCAGCGCCGCCATAGAGACAGATCCTGCAGGATGAATGTGGGCGAAAACACTCAAGTCTGAGCGGACAACTTCCGCGTGTCCAGCCATGCCCATGTAAGGCTCCAGGTCATGCGCGGGCTTGCCGTTTTTATCGAGCACGCTGAATTTGAGGGACATCGCCGTGTTGGCCATGAGCGGAGTGCCAGCATCGCGCTGCCAGACGATGCGGCTGCCATCGGTAAGCTCAGCGACATTGGAATCTTTCGCGGCCGGATCGAGCTGCGCGCCTACCCAGAACGAATCATCACCGGTAAGCGGCCTGGCCTTGTCTATAGAAGAAGGAAGGTTGAACTCTCCAACCAGAGTCCAGGGAAAGCCGTTTTTATCTACGACATCAGCGAAGACCTGGTAGTGGCCTGCGGGCATCGAAGGCAGATCCTGCGCGAAGACACCTGGCTTTCCCTCAACCTGTTCGGGATGAAGGTGCCACATATGATCCAATCCGGGAAGGCGAATCAAGAACAGATGCATGAGATGGTTGTGGTCGGGAATCAGCTCCCGCAGCTTGACCTGATGGTGCCACTTATCGCCCTGGCCTTCTGCCCGGAGTAGCAGGCGCCTTCCATCCTCAATCGTAATCTGGGCCGCGGGAGGCTTGAAAAAATTGACTCCCTTCTGATAATCCCTGGCTTCAACACCCCACCAAAGTTTTCCCAAATAAAGAATCGCAACCACCACCAGCGCAGTGATCGCCATCACGCACCGCGACCAGAACAGGCTCGAAGCCGGCGGGGCCGCTCCCGGCTCCAGGCTACCCTGGCGAACGCTGGCGCTGGCAATGGAGACTAATCCAACTGCCAGGCACAGCGTCAGGAAAATCAGGATTGCCCCCAGCGGCTTCTGCATCTGCAGCGTGCGTTGCGCGAAGGAGGCCACGGGCACGGAAAGCTCTCCCTGGCCTTTGCTGCCCTCCACGGCTATACGCACCTGCAAGGCCCCCGATTGCATGAGCCACAGACTACCGGTAAAAAACTGTGGATCTTGTTTTGACTGCTCGGCCATGTCAGGGGTGGGCGGCAAGTTGGAGCCGGGTCCGGTGAGCGTCAAAAGAACTAAACTCATCTTATGGATGTCGTTGGACTGGCTGCGGACCTGAATCTCAGCCACACCGGGAATTACCTGCGGTACGCGCACGGTCACAAACAGATGATAGGGGCCGGCATCGCCTTCGTAATACACATCCGGGCTGCCGACATGGGCGAAGGCCGTTGAGGTAAGCAACAAGATCGAGATGAAAGTGGTTCCAAGCAGCCGGCTTCGCATAATTTGTTACTCAGGTTGTTCCGTGGTTCTTATGCAGTTCATCGGCGCAGGCGGCGCATCCAGTCGCCCCAGGCCAGGCCGATGCGCGAAGTAACAATAGAAACCAGAAATGCGATGGCCATCACGAACCAGAACCCAGCGCGCGTCTGTTCCGTTGGTTCGAACTTATAAGGGTCGTAAAGGAAATTTGCCGGGTCGAAGTAGGCGAAATAATTCATCCCGAAAAACCAGTTGCGGGCAGCAGGAGTCATCAGGAAGCTGGCAAAGGGCCATTGCGCCGCGATCAAGCTGACCAGGAAAACCGGGCCGGCCACGGCCGCCTGCTTCCACCTGTTCCAGGAACTGATCCTGGGCCATAGCAGGTCGAGCACGAAAGCGGGAACGATCAGCAGCAGGGGAAAACGCAATGGCACAAGGTGCGTGACATGCTGATACACCGGGCCTAGTTTCGGCTCTGCCGGAAATAGCGGCAGAATCCACTCGAAAGCCAGCAGGATTGCCGTATAGAGGCCGGCAATAATGGTGAAGGCCCAGCGGCGTGAAGCGCCCCACCCTACCCCCAGCAATGCAAGCGGAATAACAGCGCAGATAGCACGGTATGCGGTGGCGCCGTGCAAAAGAGAGGTCCAGGTGATTTCGGTGAGCAGGTTGCTGGCCTGAGCAATTGCGACGGCGCCGACAAAAAGAAAGAGCCACAGCAGCCTGTTGTGCAATTCTCCCTGAGCGCGATTCATGAGGCCGGCAATCAAAGCCAGGACGCCGACCTTGATGGCGATTCCACCTACGAACAGCAACACGTGCGGAGGACTGATGATCTTAACGTCGAGCCCGTAGGCATTGTGCCACCAGTTATCGAAGGGAGCCGAGGTAAGCATGGCGAAGCAGCCCCAGGTCGCGATGAAGGCGCCCAGTGGGCCGCTGAAACCCCAGACTTTTACGGAAGCGCTTTTGAGTTGAGCGGCTGCATTCCCGCCGAAGGTCGCGTTCAGAATGAGGTAGCCACAGGCGATGCCCACCAGCACGCCATTCATATAAATGGCCATGTGCGCCGGAGTCCAGAAGGAATCGCGTCCGATGGACATGTGCCAGGAGATATCCCAATAACCGCCGATCAAGGCGGAGACCACTCCAGCAACGGCGCACCAGATATACCAGGGAACGGAAAGCATCGCAGTCCATGGCCGAGCGACCTGGGATTGCGCGGGCGAAAAAGGAATGCTGTCAGCCATATGTCTTCTCAACGATCAAACGATGAATTCTGAATACTTAAAGTGTATATCCTCCAAGCTACGCCATGCTTTCTTCAAGCTCGAGTTTTCTCTGCCATGACTTCATGAAAACCCTGATCTCGTCGATCTCCTGAAGCTTCAAGCGAAATTCCATGGCGCCGATCACTCCTTCAACCTGTTTGGCTGAGCGGACGCCAATGATGGCGGCGGTCACCTCCGGGCGGCGCAACACCCAGGCGATGGCGACTTCACCGGCGGTGCGTCCATGGCGTTCGCCGATGTCGCGCAGCAGTTCCGCCAACTCCAGATTGCGGGTCAGAGCCGGCTCCTGGAAATGCGGATTGAGGGATTTGCGAAAATCGTCTTTGGGAAAACCAGCGATGCGCTGGCGGGTCATCTCACCGGTGAGAAGTCCGGATTGCATTGTCGAATAAGCGATCACACCAATATTGTGCCGGGCGCAATAGGGCAGAATTTCTTCTTCAATCTCGCGCTTGAGAATCGAGTAGGGCGGCTGCAAAGAAGAGATAGGAGCGATCTTGCGGGCGCGCTCCATCTGCTCGACATTGAAGTTGGAAACGGCAATCCAGCGCACCTTGCCCTCTTTCTTCAACTCGGCCAGGGTTTGCCAGCCTTCTTCAATATCTTCCGGCGGATCGGGCCAATGGATCTGGTAGAGATCGATCACATCGAGCTGCAGGCGCTTGAGGCTGGCTTCAATCTCGCGCCGAATCGAAGCCGCTTTGAGATTGCCGCTGATCTCACCCTTTGCGTTCCAGACCAGCTCGCACTTGGTGAAGACATAGGGACGCTTGGCACGGCCCTTCAGCGCCTGAGCTACAACCTGCTCGGAGTGCCCGAGGCCATAGACGGCCGCGGTATCAATCCAGTTCATGCCGGCATCGAGCGCGGCGTGAATGGCGGCGATAGAGTCGTTGTCATCCTGCTTGCCCCAGCCGAATTGCCAGCCACCGCCTCCCATGGCCCAGGCCCCGATTCCCAGCGGCGTAATCTGCATGTCAGTATTGCCCAGCTGCTTCAGCTTCATTTACGTCTCCTTTATCTACAGAAAATGATGGGCGACACTTCTTTGAAATGCAATGGTTTGTATCCATGATTTATCAAACCAGGAGACCGAAAGTATTTTTCAGCCCCAAGCGGAGACGTAGCCTAACTACGTCTCTACTGGTGTGTGTGTCAGCTTTAATATCTTACTTGCTATTGTCCGAAGACGCTGCTGGCGCCATTAATTACTATCGTTGCCGCGCCTTTGAATGGGACACTCAGTTTGTGTCCGCGGGCGTCGTAGGTGTAGCCTGCGCCTGCACTCAGCGCTGCACCATTGCTGGTTACGCCTTTCACATTCCGGCAATAGACTTCAATAACGCCAGCCGCGCCCAAGTCTCCGACGCTGATTTCCAGGTCGCCGCCTTTGCGGGCGGCGGTGATTTTCTGCACGCCTGTGCCGGTGAAGTAGTCGAACTGGCTGGTTTGCTGGTCGGAGGGGAAGATTTCGATACGCAGTTTTGGGGTCCAGTTGGGTTCCCAATTATTGTTGGCCTTCAAAATGTCGCCGCGTGGGATGATTGCGCCCTCGCGAACAAACACCGGGATGCTTCCTAGCGGGGCCTCTGCCGAAATGGTGGTGGGACCGTTATAAGTGGTTGTACGGTGGTTATAGTTCATCCAGTGGCCGCCGGGAAGATAGACTTGGCGGCTTGTGGCTCCTTCGGTCAGCACCGGCGCCACCAGGAGATCGTGGCCGTAAAGATATTCATCCCAACTGTCGGAGAGATTTTGATCGGCGGGAAACTCTAAGATCAAAGACCGTATAACAGGCATGCCGGTCTGGGTGGCTTTGTACACGCAGGAGCGAGTGTAGGGGATAAGGTCGTGGTGCGTGGTCGTGTAGGTCTTGGCAATGTCCACCAGCGCCTGGTCGTAGTCATACCAGACGGTGCGCTTGGGCCCGATAAGCACCTCCATCATGGGGCTATAGGCGCTGAATTCAAACCAACGGGCAAGCAATTCTTTCGACGGAACAGCAAAATACGCTCCCGTATCCGATCCCCACATGGGGAAGTTGATGGCGCCGCTGCGCTGGCCGTTCTTGACGGCCATCTGCAGGCCGGCGAAATTGTTCCAGGGGTCGCCGCTCCAGATGGACGTATATTTACGCGCGGTGTCGTTGGCATTGCGCGAGAAGATGAAGTAATCGTTGCCGTTGACTTCGCTTTCCCCTTCGGCTGCCAGTTTGGGAAACAGAACGGCGTTCTGATTTTCCACCGCGGGCGGCATCTCGTCTTCGTCGCCACGGTCAATTTTGTAGCCTTTAATGCCCAGATGCACATAGGCGCTCAGCTTATCCTTAAACCAGCTATAAACTTCGGGGCGTTCGATATTTGCCGCCGGCCAGTTGCCGGGGAACAGATAACCTTTGGCTAAGCCTTCTTCGTAGAGTTTGCCGGAAGTGCGATTGGCGATCCATACCATCAGGTTGATGCCGCGATCATGCAGGTCTTGAATCATTTTGGGCGGATTGGGAAACGATGAATCCAGATCCATGTTGCCCCAGCCCTGGTCTCCTGAGGCATAAGGCCGGTCGAGCCACATTGCGGACGCGGGTATGTGCAGAGCCTGAAGGCGATCGGCGTCGTTGATTACTTTTTCTTGCGCGTTCGTCGCGTCGCGCAGGTCTTCATGCGCGTCATCACGCCACCAAATGGTTCCAAAAGCCCACAGTGGAGGCATGATCGCCGGCCCGGCGATTGCATTATAGCGGTCCAGAATATCAGCGTAGGTTGGCCCATAGATGATGTCATATTTCAGTTGCGGCTCGTGAAATGTGAAGCTGGTTTTGCCGGCCTGGGCGATGGAGTAATGTCCCTGGGCGGTGCTTTCCACGTAGATGCCGTACTTTTTCGATGTCATATAAAACGGAGCGCGCGCGCTGGAGTGGTGGACGTAGCGCGAATTTCTCATCCCCAAAAAATCGCGGTCGGTGCCGCGGTTATCAACGTTGGCGCCGGCGGGGTACTCCCAGATGCCGTAGTAGTGCTCACCCTGGTCGTTGAACTCGTCTGAGATATCGGACGGCGTGCCGTTATCGTATTTCAAAAGCACCTGCACGACCTCGGGCTTTACAAATGTAAAGACAATCTGCGCCTTCTCTGGTGTTCCCGCAGGCAGACGGTCCCTTCCCGCGAGCTGCAATACAAGGTTGGCTTGCATGCTGTTGGCCGTCTTAGTCACGTCTGTGGCATCGGTTGCGGGATAGAGTTCGCTGACAAATTTGAAGACGGTATTCGACTCGGAGAGCAGCACATCACCGGTCGAACGTTCGATCACCCGATAAGAATAAGGGCTGGTATTCAATTCAATCCGCAATACGGGGGATTCCAGGGTTTCTGTTGCCGCCCAAATGGCAGAACCAGGAAATAAGAGCAATGCAAACGCGGCTATCCACCGTAAAGATTTCGATCCCTTGGTCATTTTTCACTCCGTGTATCTTTTATCAGGAAAGTGCTTTCGGGGTGTCAAGGTCAAAATTCTATATGGTATGTTGAGTGATTTTGAATGGTAAAACACGATTGCACGCTTGACGATTGCCCCTGCAACTGCCTAAGGTAATACCTTTGACCAAGCGGCTATTTTGAAAGCTGTGCCCTCAAACAATCAGATCGAGACGCAAAAAAATGGAGGAGTCGAGGATGAAATTTCAGCATAAGGGATTCGTACGATTAACAGTGATTGCGGCAGTGGTTCTGGCTGCCAGCTTGCAATGTCGGGCGCAGAAGGAATTTAAAAATTGGCCGGCGGGGACTTCACCACAGGAGGTGGGCAAACGGGTAACCGAGCGCTTTGTCGCTACTCCGCACACGAACTTTGGCCGCAGCACGCCGCCTTCTTCTATCACGTACCCGGAAGTCTGCACCTGGTATGGGGCGCTGACCTTCGCGCAATTGAGCGGCAACAAAGACCTCAGCGCGCAGCTCGTTAAGCGCTTCGATCCTCTCTTTGCCGGGGAATCCAAGCTTATTCCCGTGCCCGATCACGTTGATCGCTCCGTCTTTGGCGCGGTCCCACTGGAACTTTATATTGAAACCAAGCAGCAGAAATATCTCGATCTTGGCAAGAGCATCGCCGACAAGCAATGGGAAGATCCCCAACCTGACGGATTGACCAAGCAAACCCGCTATTGGATTGACGACATGTACATGATCACCGCGGTGCAGGTGCAGGCCTACCGCGCAACCGGAGACCCAAAATATATTGACCGCGCGGCGCTGGAGATGGCGGCATATCTCGACAAACTGCAGCAACCCAATGGATTGTTTTATCATGCGCCCGATGTTCCCTTTTATTGGGGACGCGGCAACGGCTGGGTAGCGGCCGGCATGACCGAGGTGCTGCGCTCGCTTCCCAGGAACCATCCCAAGCGCGCTCAAATCCTGGCCGGGTACCAAAAGATGATGAAGGCTCTGTTGCAATACCAGGGCAAAGACGGCGTGTGGCGGCAGCTTATTGATCATCCGGAATCGTGGCCTGAGACTTCATCCACCGGGATGTTCACCTTTGCCATGGTCACCGGAGTCAAGAATGGCTGGCTGGATAAGAAAACCTACGCACCCGCAGCCCGCAAAGGATGGCTTGGCCTGGTGAGCTACATCAATAAAGACGGCGACGTCACCAATGTTTGCGAAGGCACGAACAAGAAAAACGACCTCCAGTATTATCTGGACCGCGCGCGCAATACCGGCGATCTGCATGGGCAGGCTCCGATATTGTGGAGCGCGTCAGCGTTGTTGCGATAAACAGCAGTTAGCAATTGGCCGTTGGCTTCAACCCCAAGGCCCAATACCGTTCACTATGACAGGTGCAGATGGCATGGCGGAAACAGGAGGCACAATCATAGTCATTGACTCTCCAACGCTAACTATCCAACGCAAAGAGATGAGAAATAGGGTATTTGTGGGCCGACCAGCTTTGGATCGTCGATATAACTATTTGTTCCATATTGGCAAAACTCTTCTATTTTTCCTGAAATGGAACGCAGCGGGTTTATTACCACCGTAACCTGTCGGCTTTCAGCCTACCCAGCATAGAATCTGAGCTGCAATGGACCCTCTTACAGTCAGCTCAACTCAAGAATTCGAAGAAGTTACGGCCACGCCTGCATCGGCGCCGGCAATTACTACGCCGGCGATACTCAAGGCGATGCTGCAGGTTTCACCGCAGATCAGCGACCTGATTTTTTCACCGGGACGGCCGCCGCAAGTCGAACTGCGCGGGCAACTGGTGCCGGTGCAGATTCCGCAGTTGCCGGTGCTCACTCCGGAAGATACACATCGCATTGCCGGCGACCTGATCAACGGAAATAAGCAAGCCATTACCGCCCTGCGCGACCTGGGTTCGTGCGACACATCGTACAGCCTGCCGGGAGAGGGACGTTTTCGCGTCAATATTTTCAAGCAGCGTGGCACCTGCGCTATCGTGATGCGGGTGATCCCGCGCAACGTGCCGACTTTTGACGACTTGAAACTCCCCCCGCAACTGGCCGAGATTGCCAACCTGAAAAACGGCATTGTGCTGGTGACCGGGCCAACCGGCTCGGGCAAATCTTCTACCATGGCCGCCGTGGTGAACCTGATCAACGAAACGCATGGCTACCACATCATTACGATTGAAGATCCGGTTGAGTTCATCCACCGCCACAAGCGTTCCACCATTCATCAGCGGGAGTTGCACAGCGATACCCCCAGCTTTTCCCTCGCGCTGCGCGCCGCGCTGCGGCAGGCGCCCAAAGTGATCCTGGTGGGCGAGATGCGTGACAAAGAAACTATTGAGATTGCCATGGAAGCGGCGGAGACGGGCCATCTTGTGCTCTCAACCCTGCACACGATCGATGCCTCGAAAACCGTGGAGCGCATCATTGGGGTTTTCCCTTTGCAGGAGCAACACATCATTCGCAATCGCCTCTCCCGCAGTTTCCGCTGGATCATCTCGCAGCGCCTGATCCCACGCAAAGATGGCACGGGACGCGTAGCTGCCTTTGAAATGCTGAAGTCTACCCTGCGCACGCGCGAGTACATGGAAAAAGGCGAGGGCGAAGGCAAAAGCCTCACCGATGCCATGCGCGACGGCAATCTGGACGGCATGCAGTGCTTCGACCAGACGATTGAAGACATGATTCGCAATGGAATCGTGGAATTCGAAACTGGAATCGCCTACGCCACCAACCCCGGCAATATGCGCCTGGAACTTTCTGACATGGACCACGAATCAGAACCGGAAGAGGTTGCACCGAAAGAGACAGTTGCCCCAAAAGTTGCACCCAAGCAGGAAAAACATTTTCCCAGCGAACCCGAATTGATTATTGAGGCATGAAGAGCAGTTCTCGGTTCTCAGTTCTCAGTTAATCGAATGAAACCAAGAGATTAACAGTTCTCAGGGGCTATAAGCCCTCACATTTTGAACGCTTACGGCACAAGTAAACTCGTTCCCTGATACCTGTCTTCTCGTATCCCGAGTTCGAACTCGTGCCTTGAGAGTGCCCTCTCGTATCCCGAATTTTTTCTTATTCCTTACCTTTCTTTGCATTTCTTAACGTGGGGGTCGGAACTGGTTTCTGTGTAGTAACATCAAAATTAAATGATGCCAACGAATGGAGCCGCCCTGCGTGCTGACCGGGTGACGCGGCAATACCAGATGGGGTCTGCGCTGATCCGCGCGGTGAATGACGTGTCTCTGGAGGTAAGCGCGGCCGAGTTCGTGGGTCTGCTGGGCAGCTCGGGCTCGGGCAAATCCACACTTTTGAACCTTATGGCCGGGCTCGATCGTCCTACCTCCGGCGCTATTTTTGCCCAGGGGCGCAACTTGTCAGAGATGAACGCGCGTGAACTGGCGCGCTATCGCAGCCTCACCGTAGGCATGGTATTTCAGGCTTTCAACCTGCTGCCCCGCATGACGCTGGAAGAAAACGTGGAGCTGCCTTTGCGCCTCGCTGAGGTCGAGCGCGGAGAGCGGGCCGGGCGAGTACGCGAGGCGCTGGAGCGCGTGCATTTGGAGAAACGCCTCACTCACAGGCCAAGCGAACTTTCTGGCGGTGAGCAGCAGCGGGCGGCGCTGGCACGGGCATTAGTGAACCGGCCAACGATTTTGCTGGCAGATGAGCCCACGGGAAACCTGGACAGCGCAACCGGACTTGAGATCATGAATCTTTTGCAGGAGATCAACCGCTCGCTGGGGATGACGATTGTGCTGGTAACGCACGAGCGCCCGCTGGCGGAAAAGTTTGCCCATCGCATTGTCGAACTGGCGGATGGCAAGCTGGTGAGCAGTGGAATCAAGCGCACGAGCGAGGTGAAGGTATGAAGGCCGGCGATCTTACCGAACTCGCGGTGCGTAATCTGCGTGAGGCCGTGTTGCGGAACTCGTTGACCACCCTGGGCATCGGCGTAGGCGTGGCGTCCCTGGTTGCCATGCTCTCCCTGGGCGTGGGATTGCAGCAGCTCGCCAATCGCAAGCTGGCAAGCTCAGGGCTGTTTGACACGGTGTTCGTATATTCAAAGCAGAACCTGCGCGGATTTGGGCGGCAGGGGACATCCAACGGATCTTCGTCGAACGCTCCATCCAATTCTCCTGGTACTTCGTCAGACGCTCCCGAGGGCGCGTCTTCAAATCCCAATGCCAACAGCAAGGCGCGCGAAGCCCGGCGCCTCGATGAAGAGGCCCGCCAGGAGTTGGAACACCTGCCTCATGTAGTTGAGGTGTATCCGCAAGTGCGCTTCCCCACCGAGATACGTTATGCCGGCAATCCTTATACGACGATGGTAGCGGCGATACCGGGCTCGGCGCGCGGTAGCGGCGCTTTCGACGGGATGCAAGGCTCATTTTTTTCCAGTCCTTCGGCAGACGAAGCTATCCTGCAGATGGAATTCGCCAAAGATCTTTCTGACCAGCCCTCTTCCCTTATCGGGAAAGAGCTGGTATTGCGGTATGCCGAGCGGCAGGTTTTGGGGACACAGGCTGGCGCAACACAGGCGGAGGGCAGCGATCCCAAGGCTGGAAACAGCAGTGGCAACGCTTCTGGCGACAACTCCGGCGAGATCTCCGGCAACCCGGGCATTTCAATTGTGCCGCGCGACAAAATATTGCGCATCGTGGGAATCGTCGATACCGAACCGGCGGCCGGATTTGGCGGCCTGGGAAGCGGGCGAGTGCTGATCCCGATCCAGCTTGGAGAAAAATTACGCGCCGCCCAGGGCAACGACCTGCGCGACGTCTTGCGCGGGCCGGGAAAGAAACCGACGTATCCGAGTTTGACGGTTCGGGCGCAGAGCCCGGGACAAGTCGAGGCGATTGAAACCGCTGTCAAGAATATGGGGTTTGCCGCCTTTTCCCTGCTTGACGCTACCCGCAACCTGCGAATCTTCTTTGCGGTGTTTGATCTGCTGCTGGGGATTTTTGGCAGCCTAGCGCTGGCAGTGGCCATGCTCGGCATCGTCAACACGCTGGTAATGGCGATTCTGGAGCGCCGGCGCGAGATCGGAATCCTTAAAGCCCTGGGCGCGGCTGATCGCGATGTAAAGCAGCTTTTCTTCCTCGAAGCAGGAGTAATGGGGCTCCTGGGCGGAGCTCTTGGGGTGGGCATTGGCTGGCTAATCGGGCGGGCGGTCACGGTGGGCACCAATATTTATCTGCGGCGTCAGAGTCTGCCGGCGACCAATGTTTTTGCTGTGCCCTGGTGGCTGGTGCTGGGAGCAATTGCTTTCGCGGTAATGGTGAGCCTGTGTGCAGGTTTGTATCCGGCGTCGCGGGCGGCGAAACTCAATCCGGTTGAGGCGCTGCGGTATGAGTAAGGCAGTTTCGAGTTTCAGGTTTCAAGTTTCAAGTGTTGTGGCGCTAGTGCTGTGCATCTTCCTATCCCATCCTGCACACGCCACTGGGCGCGCTGAGTGCCATGCTGTGCAGAGCCAGGCTATGCACCAGCAGGTTCCCTACTGCGTCCTGCTGCCGCCTGGCTATGACACCGATCAAGGGAAGACACAGCGATATCCGGTGCTCTACTTTCTGCATGGCCTGGGCGCCAATGAACAGATGTTCCTTGACTCTGGCGCGTGGAACCTGACCGAAGACCTGTGGGAACAGCGCAAGATGAGGGAATATATCATCGTGACGCCGGCCGGGGACACCAGCTTCTATATCAACTCACATGACGGCCGCCGGCGCTATGAAGATTTTTTTGTGCAGGAGTTTTTGCCCTACATTGAACATCAGTACCGCATCCGCGCGGGGCGGGCATCGCGCGGCATTGCCGGAATTTCCATGGGCGGCTATGGTGCGCTGCACCTGGCCTTTCGGCATCCGGAGCTGTTTGGTTCGGTGAGTGCGCAGAGCGCTGCCCTGATAGAGAAGCTGCCCGCGGTCAGCGGAGCCAGCTTGCCACAAAATTCTTTATCGCGAGCCCTGGGTGGAGTTTTTGGCTCGCCTGTAGACCGGGTTTTCTGGGAACGCAACAACCCCCTCACACTGGCTCGCACTGGCCACCTGACCGGACTGCACATCTATTTTGATTGCGGCTCAGAAGATGATTACGGCTTTGAGGCCGGAGCAGGGGCGCTGCATAAATTGCTGGCTGCGCGTGGAATTCCGCATGAGTTCCATATCTATCCGGGCGGGCATGATTGGAGTTATTTTGCCGAGCACTTGCCCGCGTCGCTGCTTTTCCACTCCCGCGCCTTCGGGGTAAGCAGTTAGCCGGGCTTTGTCTGAAAATGAAAAGCGAAGCCAAACTTCCAGCCGCTAGCTTCTCGTTGTTATTGAGTAAAAGTGGTTTCGACACCGTGCCCGGATGAACCCTCACCATCGAGCCTTCAACTAGATAGTCATCCAGATCTCACCCGATGGTGGGCTGTACCTTCGTGACCTATTGCGCAGGGCAATGTAGCACTACTATCGCTTGCATCCCCAGCAGTCGGACATTAACCAATATCTAACTCCTCGCCAAGACATGTTGTGGTGACATGTTTCCCGAGGCCAGCCAGAGAAAGTGAGGAATCAGGAAGATGTGGAAACAGACAAATTCGCCAGAGACGGCTACGCTGCCGCCCCAGGTCTCCAGCAAGCCGGCCATGCCAAACGGTGGCGCAGTCGCCAGCGAACCGGTATTGACCCGCACAACGTTGGGGAACACCGCTTCAACCGAACAGACTGCCATGATCGGCAAGTCGCTCGTCTTTAAAGGCGAGATCACCGGTTCGGAATCACTCTATATTGAGGGCAAGGTGGAAGGTTCGATCAACCTTCCCGGAAATCGCGTGACCGTGGGCCGCAGCGGACAGGTTGCCGCCGACATCGCGGCGCGTGAAATTGTTGTGCACGGCAAGATTGTTGGCAATGTGAACGCCAGCGACCGCCTGGACGTTCGCGGTGAAGGATCGCTCACCGGCGACGTGGTGGCGCAACGAATCAGCGTGGAAGATGGCGCCTTCTTCAAGGGCAAGATTGACGTCCGTAAACCAGGACCATCCGGGGAAAAGACCAACGGCAGCGCGGAAAGCAAAGACGCGATGATGGCTGCAGAGCAGCCTATGAAAATTGCCTAAGTACAGTTTCGAGTTTTAGCTGCCAGTGTAGAGAGATACATAACGCCCCGCTTTTCAGCGGGGCGTTATTCTTGCGCCGGGAGGAACTCCATCAAAAAGTAGTTGCCGGTGCCCAATTAGGTTACTCTCCCATTCCTTCCCTTACTCCTGCGAATTTGAAATCTTAACCAGTGCTCAATCAAGTCATTCCCAAGCAGGCATGATTCCCAATTGAGAATGATTGGCGACTGGGCATAAGTACCCCATAAATGTCGAAAAAATCCACCATCAACATCAGGACCGAAACGCCACGCTGGGTTCTATCACTAGAATATAAGCGTCATTTTCCGGACCCATAGAGGAGTGCAGGATGAAGCCAGAAATCAGGTCTTTGTTATTTGTGGCGATCGCCGGCGCGGTGGGAGGCTTTACCAGTTGGCTTTTGCAATGGCTTGCCGGATTAGCGCCCTTTCAAAAACCGGCATCTCTGGGAATCCCGGCGCTGATTATTGTGGGCGGGGTCGCCGCTATTTTTGGCGTATATCTGATCGCTAATTCAGATATCAAAGAGCTTCCCCACACCCTGGCTTTTGCCCTGCTCTGCGGGGTATTCTGGCAGCCGATTTTCGATGCAGCGAAACTCTATGTGCAGCACTCGGTAACTGTGCGCCAGGGCTCAGAGCAGCAGAGCATGACGCAGAACCTGGCGGCGGTGGTTGCGAGCGGCGACCAGAACACGGTGAAAACCAAGCTGGATGAGACCGCCAACGCAACCACCGAGGTACTGTCTAGCTTGTCCACGGTGCAGGACCGTGAGTTAAAGCAGAAATTGGTGCAACAATCGAATGAGGCGGTGGACCAGGTGAGCAAAGCATCGGATAAGGCTCCCGATACGACGGTTGAAAGCCTGCAGAAGATTGGGGAAGCTGCAGTACAGAGCGGACAGCCAGAGCTGGCAGGGCGCGTCTTGTCGAAATTAAATGCCATTAAAATCCAAAACCCAGCCCTGGCCCCGAACATAGAAAAAGCCAATGAAAGAATTGTTAAAGGCGCTGAGCTAAAGCTTGGTACATTGGGGACCGCTATCAGAACGCAGCGGTAGATAAACAGTTGCCACTGTGGAGCTAGAACTTATTTACTCAGCACACGAAGGCCGGGATATCTTTCTTGATTTTTGCAACCAACTCCAGAATCTCTTAATATTCGTAAACTCGGCATGGGAGGAGTTCCATTGCAACGTACATTGTCAAAGGCGCTCGGCAGGACGTGTCTGCTCCTCATTCCAACCATCAGCATGCTCTTGGCTGCGGCGGCGACACAGTTGCAGTTCAGCACGGTGGATCGCGATATTGTTGAAGCGCGATTGAAGAGCTACAAGGGAAACGACAGCCAGCGAGAGGCCACGCTCAAGGGATTCTTCCAGGAGGCGGGATGCACTGAAGACAAGCTGATCGAGCAACCCGTCAAAGGATTGAAGCAGCCGAACATTATTTGTGAACTGCCGGGAACGACCGATTCTGTGATCGTGGTGGGGGCGCACTTCGACCACGTGGACCGGGGCGATGGGGTGGTGGACAACTGGAGCGGGGCCTCCATGCTACCCAGTCTTTACCAGGCGCTCAAGAATGAGCCGCGGCGCTATTCTTTCAGGTTCATATCTTTTGCCGGAGAAGAAAAAGGGCTGGTAGGGTCAAAGTTCTACGTGAACAGCCTCACGCCGGAGCAAATGAAAAAGATCCAGGCCATGGTCTGCATGGACACGCTGGCGCTAGGTCCTACCGAAGTGTGGGTGAGCCACTCGAACCCCGATCTGGTTCGCGAACTTGCCAGGATTGCCCTCTCGTTGAAGCTGCCACTTACGAGAATGGACGTGGAAAAAGTAGGGATGTCAGACGAGGAATCATTCAGACAATACAAAGTGCCGACCGTTACCTTGCACTCGTTGACGCAAGATACACTTTCAGTCTTACACAGCCCAAAGGACAATTATGGCGCAGTCCACTTCGACGACCTACTATCAGAGCTACCGGCTGGTGAGCGCCTACCTGGCTTTCCTGGACCAGGAAGGCACCCCCTTACCGATAACCCATTAGAAAAGAGTTTATTTCTTAGCTACGCTGGTTCCTGCGACTTGAAGTTCATTTTCCACCGAAAAAACTCCCGGGACCTGGTTGGCGGCGACATTGGCGAGGGTCTTGTCGCCCTGGCTATCCACCACCCCCTTCAGAGTCACCTGCCCGTTCTCGACGATGATGTGAACGGGAGGAAGGGCAGACATGGAATACCTGTAGAGGCCGTCGGTGCCGAAAATGGAGCGGGCCACGCGACGGCGGATTTGGTCGTCATTGGGTGAGGGCGGCAGCACTTTGATGTTATTGGTGACGCTCTTAACGCCCTCGATTTTCTTGACCACGTTTTCCGCATCTGACTTCAGGGTCGGGGTTACGACTGCACCAGACAGAACGACCGTGTCGCCTTTCACCTGGTACTCGAGATCGTCGAAGATGGAATAGTAGGGCAGCATTACCAGTTCGTGACGCACTTCCTTGGCAATGTACTGCTCGTTTGCGCTGGGATTGCCTGGCCGGGTAGCGAGCTGCGGGTTTGAACCGGATTGAGCGAACGCAAGACTTCCGAGTAGAACAATAGCGGCAAATATCTTCATAGGTTCTCCCTCACAGTCTAATAATTATTTGTTTTG
>Ga0070741_10001692_pt1 | contig 64584 bp, 36 predicted proteins | sample Coa_R1_4_FD_66440 | JGI IMG/M metagenome (GOLD analysis project Ga0070741, IMG submission 66440) | Surface soil microbial communities from Centralia Pennsylvania, which are recovering from an underground coalmine fire - Coalmine... | ecosystem: Environmental > Terrestrial > Soil > Unclassified ...
TCAAACCGGCAGCGCGCAGTCGAACGTGACAGTCAACGAAACGGTTGCGCCATCGACAATGGACGTAATCACCACCGGCACCTATACGTTCAGCGGCACGGGCAGCATCTCGAGCAGCGGCGCACTGACCAAGCGAGGCAGCGGCTTGCTTTCGCTTAATAACACCGGCGCGAATAGTTTTGGCGCAGCCAGCATCGAGGATGGCTCGGTGTTATTTAACAATGCGAGCGCTTCGGGCAGTTCGAAGATTTCGTTCAACGGCGGGAATGCCACCTTTAGCCCAGCAAGCAATGCGTCCGTTGCAAACCCACTGGAGTTTAATCTACCCGCCACGATAACGATCGGCTCGCAGCACACTGAAACCGGCAACTGGACAGGATCAAGCGCGGTAACTATCAATGGCTCCTCGTCCTACCTGTGGAGCGTCTCGGGCACCTGGACCGGTTTTACCGGCACGATCAATTTTGGAAGCGGCAACGTAAAGATGCGGCTGAATGGCGGCACGTCTAACACCATGTTTGGCAGCCCATCGGTAGCGATAAATCTCGGCAGCGGCAGCGCGCAACTTATGAATCGCAACGGCAGCGCCACGGCATTTGACATCGGCTCGCTCGAAGCCACCGGCACGGCGACGCAGCTGCAAGGAACCCAGACCCTCACCGCAGCGAGCACTTATAACATCGGCGCGCTAAACAGGAACACGACTTTTGCCGGCATCATCGCCAACGGCGGCCCCGGCGGAATCACGAACATCAATAAGGTTGGCACCGGGACGCTTACTCTCAGTGGCAGCAGCAGCTACACTGGCACGACAACTGTCAGCGCTGGTTGGCTGCTGGTCGATGGCGCGCTGGGCACTACGCCAGTCACCGTCGCCAGTGGCGCATTTCTAGGCGGTGCCGGCATAATCGGTGGAAATCTTACTGCCAGTGCGGGTGCCACGCTTTCGCCCGGCACGATTCCTTTTACAGGTGCGACGATGACAGTGAATGGCAACCTGGCACTGAACGGCAATACGCTTTTTTACGACATGTCCTCATCGCCCAGCGGGGCGAACGATAAGATTGCAATGACCAGCGGGACGCTCGCGCTAAGTGGGACACAGTATTTTCAATTTCTACTGCTACAGGGAGTGCTGACCTCCGGCACCTATGACCTTATTACTGGAGCTACTAATAGCACCGCGAGCAACGTCGGCCTTACACACAATCTCCCAACCGATACGCGTCAAACCTTTACTCTTTCACGCGCCTCAGCAGGATCGAATCCGTCCTACGTCCGTCTCACTGTCATCGGCAACACAGCAGCGCTCGTGTGGACGGGAACTAACAACGGCGGCACATGGGACACACAATCCACGGCCAATTGGTCAGGCGGGCCGACAGCAACGTTCTTTAATAACGACATCGTTACTTTCAATGATACCTCAACGGCAAATACCGTAAATATCGGAAGCGCCGTCGCACCCCGAATTATTACCATCAATAACAACACAACTAGCTATACTTTTAACGGCGCTGGTTCTATTACCGGCAACGGACAACTCATTAAGTCCGGTGCAGGCCTGCTTACTATCAGCGGCAGCAACAGCTACTCCGGCGGCACGACTATCAATGCCGGCAGTGCCATCATATTAGCGAACGATACCGCAAATGCATACGGATTAGGAACGGGAAGCATTATCTTTAATAGCGGCACTCTTTCCATGTTTTCGAATGCGACTACGTTTAATTCCGCAACCTACAACATGGTCATCCCGGCAGGGCAAACCGGCAGACTTAACGCCGATGCGCGATGTGACCTTTACGGCACGCTTTCCGGCGACGGCACTTTTAATTTCTTCGTGCCCTATATTCGAACGACTCTCTACTCGGATTGGTCTGCATTTACCGGCACGATTAATGTCATCACCGATAACGATGGCGGCGATTTGCGAATGGGAACGAACTACAGCTTTCCAGGGTTTCCGCTGGCGACGGTCAACCTGGGCGATAGAGTCTGGGCGTATTATGTCGGCACCCTTGCTCAAGGTGCAGGCACTACCATCGAAATAGGAGAACTAGCCGGCACCGCGCTTTCAGTGCTGGAAGGTGGCCCTACAGGTGGACGCAACTTCACCTATCGCATTGGTGGAAAGACGCTTGCTGGAAATGAAGTAACCTTTGCCGGAACAATTCAGGAGCAAAATAGCAGCACCACAACGAGCTTTACCAAGACGGGCGATGGCATATGGACGTTAAGTGGAGCGTGCAGTTGGAATGGCGGGACCACGGTCGAACAAGGCACGCTGAAGATCAGCGGCTCGATGGGTTGTGGCGCTGCGGTTGGTGTGAACGCCGGCGCGACGCTCAATCTCGCAGGAGGCACGATTAGCGCTGATACGGTGAATATCGATGCGAACGCGACGCTCACCGGTCGCGGCACGATTAATAGCGATCTAACTAACAACAGCACGATCACGTGCAGTCAGGGTGGCCAGCTTTTGGTCACAGGCGACGTAGTGAACAACGGCACCATGCGCCTCACCGGCGGAACGGCACTTGTCGCAACCGGCGCATTCGTGAACAACGGAGTGCTCGATCTCTTAACCGGCGCAGGCGGGTTGCCGCCAAACCTTGTCAATAATGGTGTCGTGATTGATTCAAGCTCCTTGGCCTTGAAAAGCACCTCCCTAAGTGGTGCAACCTTTCAGGCTACCATCCAGTCCTACACCGGCCATAACTACCAGTTGCAACGCGCCGATGTTTTGATAGGCGGCACATGGCAGGACATTGACTCGGCACAAGCAGGCAATGGTTCCGTGCTGACCTTTACCGACAGCGGCGGCGCATCGGGCACCAAACGTTTCTATCGCATCAAGGTTTCGCCTTAGCCTCGCCTTAATCTAACGCGCACTGTCCGCGAACGCCTGAGCTTTCATCGATAACTCTGCAGCTTTCAGCGCATGTTCCTGCGTCATCGCATGCTCAGTGCGGTTTAGCACGTCGAGAATGAGTTTGCCGAAGAAAGGAAAGCCCACTTTGCCCGAACAAGCGATTTCAGTTTCCACCTCATCGTTTACAAGGAAAATTTTGTCGCCTTCGTCTTCGCGGGTTACATCCACATACTTGCGCAATTCCATGTAACCTTTGTCGCCTAAAACAAAACAACGCCCATCCCCCCACGTCCGCGAGGCTTTTGGGTTAAACCAATCGAGACGGCAATAGGCCGAAGCGCCGGTATTCAAAGTAAGCGAAGCTTCGCCGAAGTCCTCGAACTCTGGATAGCTTGGGTTACCATAGTTAGCGACGCGCGCAAAATTGATTGTTGCATCGCAAGCATCTGCATAGGTCAGAAACTGCTCAAACTGGTGCGAGCCGATGTCGGTTAAAATTCCACCATAACCTTGCTTGCGAAAAAACCATTCCGGACGTGTTTGCGCAGCCAGGTTATGCGGAGCCAGATTCAAGACTTGCAGCACCCGGCCAATAGTTCCTTGCTTGATCAATTCACCCGCCTGCCATGCCGACTCGCAACAAAGCCGCTCGGAGTAAAAAACCATGTATTTACGGCGAGTTTCGGTGATTTTCTTACGAACTTCGGAGAGCTGAGCGAGCGTTGTAAAAGGCGACTTGTCCGTAAAATAATCCTTGCCTGCATCCAGCACGCGCATTCCTAACTGTGCGCGCTCATTCGGAATCGCAGCCGCTGTGACTAACTGCACTTCCGGGTCATTGAGTATCTCATCAAAAGAGTGCACACACTTCGTGCCTTCCTGGATGAGGTCTTTGAAAGGCTCGACCTTTTTCTCATCGGACTCAAAGATATAGCGGCAGATCCCGCCTGCATTCACCAGCCCGCGCACTTGCGCATAGATATGGCCGTGATCGAAATGCGACGCCGCGAAGCAAAACTCTCCGCGCTTCACCACCGGCTCCGGTCGCATCGGCGGCAGATAGTTCATTCCATCTTTTGTCATAATTGATTACTGGCTCGGAAGCTGATCGCCTATCAGCGCCAAATTTTCTATCGCGGCGAGGCCCCATTGAGCAACTGCATTCGTCGAAATCCATGGAGCTTCATCGACTGGATTTAACACATTCGGACCTTCGATATATTCCGTCTTCAAGGGCCTGGACGGCGGACGAAGTCCAGCTTTACCCGCAAAGAACTCGCTCCACGCGCGCGCTGCAAGTTTCGCATCATTGTTGTGTCGTGCGGCAAACGCTGTCAGCCGCGAATGTCCTTGTTGCAAATTGAGATTCTTCAATGGCTCACCGAGCGCTTTCGCCTGCTCTTCAGGGCTCGCGTTGTAAAGCACGCAATATTCTATCCACGCGCGCTCGAACTCCGGCACATCGAGTAATTGCAATAGTTCGGCATTAACTTCGACCAGTCCGAACACAGAACTGAGATGCGATACATCGATCTGATTATTGTCGGCATAGATAGTGCCGCTATCCGGCTCATAGCTGCCTGCGCCGGAGAACCAGCGCCTAGGCGCGTTCGCAATCGATTTCATGCCGGCGACTATCTTGTCTCGATAATGAGTATTGCCCGTGCGTTCCCATTCCGTCAGCCATGCGCCCGCAAGCGAGCCCCAATCTGTGCCGAAGTTAATATGCGCGGGATGTCCGTTATTGTTTTGCTTTCGAATCTTTCGACTCGGGTCCACTTCGACAAGCTTGCGATCCGCATCTACCAACTCATGCAACAAATCACCCACACGCTCGTCCGCTGTAAGATAGTAGTAAAAGCGGCGATTCATCGCGGTGCTGATGCGCAGTTGCTTTGCGCTATCGCCCCAATGCACTACACCGTGACGCGTTCCCAGCCCGGCGAATCTGCCCGCATGATAGACGTCCACTTCGCCGGTGTGTCGGGTCAATGCTTCCGCCATGCGAAAAACATCGGCGCGTCCGGAGCAAAGGAAATAATACCATATCCATAGGTCTGTCGATAACTCGGAATTATCCCATGCAAAGCCACCGACGTCGTATCTCCAGACGTGACGATCCGCATCATAGGTATGCATCACATCGCCGTAGTTCCAGAAGCCATACCAGTGGCGCTGCTCGACTTCCTTTTTGTAGAAATCGAAATACCAATCCAAATCATCTGTGATCTGCTTCCTGGCAGGCGACGCATGATCGAGCGGCGCCCATAGTTTGCCAAAGATATTCGTCGAATTATAGTAAGCAGCATCACAAACCAACATAGGCGGCTTATTCAGCAATCCTGCCAATTCCACCAGTGTTTCGTGCGAAGGCGTGGCCGGAAGAGCCCAGACCATCATTTCACTGGTGCGTGCCACACCGACTGCGGTGCCAAAGCCCGGCTCGTAGTCCTCATAAGTAATATCCAGCCCTGCCGTTTGTTTTTCGTAAGTGTCCATGCCCATTTCGTCATGATAGAAGCGCATATCCATCGGGCGTGACTCGGGCGACCAAAGCCAGAGGGTGACTCGCGCCGCATCGCCGGTAGCGCCTCGAATGTCCAATCCACCTGGATAGCTCTGCCAAAAATTGCGAATACCAAAAGCTACCCCTCCAGTAGGGCTGCCGACAAAGCCGAGGCCGGCTGCGCGTTTTCCAAACGCAGAATTGAGCCATGTCCATCCTTCCTTCGTTCGCTTGCGTATTTCAAATGAATCCGCTGTGGGTTGATATAGGAAAAAGTCTCCGAACGCTGGAACATACTGCAGCTTATCCCGAACGGATTCCGGCATCTGCTCGATCGGCGGGCAGACTTGACCGGCTGTCTGCGCATCGCGGAAAGCTTTTCCCGGGTCGCGCCGCAGTCCTGTAAGTGTTCTCGTAGCTTCGGCCCATAAGCCATTCCCCTCACCTGCAAAACGAATATGCCGATCGTAAAGTTCGCCTTGCATCGCCACTGAAAAAGTAAGACCTAACCCTCGAATGAAATCCTGCTCGGGATTTCCATCGTAGATGATCGTGTGCATGATGCGGAAAGCTTCAGTTCCGGCACAGAAGTAAAGCCTGAGCACAAACGGCAACCATGTCCGTCCTGCTTCACTTTTATGCTTCCCCTCGAGCTTAACCACAGCACGCACCGGACCTTTCTGCTCGACCGTAACCGCGCTGGTTTCACCAATGAAACGCTCCTGCTCAATGGTTGCGCTTTCACCTTGCGCGTGTGGTTGCCGCAAACACACGAGCGCTCCATTGCGCACTAATTCGCGGCCTTCGCGTGTTATTGATTCAATGATTACTCCACCTCGCTTCGCTATTCGACAGCGGATAACACCGGTATCGATTTCAACTCTATCCGGCGACTCATTTACTGTTATACCTTTCGACGGCGCGACAGGGATTCCCGGGGAAAGGTATAGCTTCTCAGGAATGCTTTTTTCTAAGTCGATCGCGTGCGCGCTCCATTTCAGCGAACCATCCGGCCAATATGCGAGCGGCCAGCTTTGCAGCGGAATAGCCTCTCCTTTTTCGTCCTGTAATGCAAACGCCTGCCCTGCCTTGATTGAACCTCGCTGCCATGGCACTCCACACGTAGCGCCCGCAAAGCGCGATGGAGTCTCTTCCAGCCAGTGCAAAGCAATCCTGCTGGAACTCTCCGGTTCCGGCTTATCGCTTGCCTTTAGTCTTGTTGATACATTCAGTGCCGCAGCAGCCAGCGCGGCATTTTTTACGAAATCACGACGAGTCAGTTCTGGCATGGGAGGATCAACTTCAGCACAACAACATACCGGATTGCCATCAGGGAAATAGACTATTTTAGGCCAACTGAACTCCTCCTGCATTCCAAAAAAAGCGTCGCCGTGACGTTCCCCCGAACGCCACGGCGACTTATCAGATTTCCGTGTCTCTGCAGCCGCCCCAAAACGGCCACACGGAAATGAATATCTTACAAGCGGCGACGCATTCTGCGATAAAAGGCAAGCATCCCGGCGCCGCTGGCCACCATCGCATAGGTGCCCGGCTCGGGAATTGCCATCAGCGCGACGTCGTTTCCGCTCGTCGTGTTAAAGCCGGCGCTTCCGCCGGTTGCCGCATCGGCCTGGTAGTTGATCGCGAATTCCTGTCCGCCAACACTGATGGTGTTGAAGCCTCCCGAGTAGCTCGTGCCACCGACGACCTGGTTGCTAAATGCGCCGCTGACTGCATCAGCACCATCGTTAATGATGATGTAAAACACATCGCCATTTAGAGGATTCGCCGTATCGGAAACATGGATCGAGGAGCCAAAGCCATTGATCAGCGAACCGGTGAGATCCCCCGCGAGCGTAACTCCGCCGGTGACGTTCACCTGGTCATAGCCATCGGAACCATTCGTGTTGAAACCGGCGGTCGTGCTGCCGATCTCGATGGAAAGATGCGCACCACTTTGCAGGTTGAAGTCACCGGTATTGATGATGCCTGTGCTGTTACCCGGCGCAACCGTTCCGCCGGATGCCGCAGTGAGGCCGCCGGCGAAAGTGCCAGTGCCGCTCGCGGTCTTGCCGTTCTGGATCGTAACACTGCTGGTAACGGTGCCGTTGTTCTTCACGTCACCGTTGAACGCAGCCGCTGCGGCGGTCGCGCCGCTATTGATGGTTGCACTCCCACTGATCGTAAGGCTGCCGGAAATCGTTCCGCTAAGCACGACTGCGCCCGTTGTGCCGGAGCCGGCGAGATTGCCGGCTACATTCAGAGCGCCATTAACCAATCCGTTTGCGGTCAAGGTCTGCGTGCTTAACACATTGAATCCCGATGTCCCTTTCGCAGTGGTATCAAAGGTCGCACCGCTAGCGACCGTGATCGTCGGGCTGCCGCTGATGCCGCCGAACGCGCCGACAGCCAGAGTTCCTGCGTTGATGTTTGTTGCGCCAGTCCACGTTCCGCCACCATTGAGTGTCACTGTGCCTGAGGTCGTTTTGTTGAGAGTGGCTGCACCGGCAAGGTTCACATTGACCGTGCCGCTCATCGCTTCGATCGAACCGGTCAGCGAACTGCCACCCTGCGCGAATGCCTGATAAGATGTGCCTGTTGTCAGTGTGCTACCGGAGCCGTTAATCACGCCATTGTTAGTGCCATCGCCAATGGTGAGCTTGCCGATGGTGTCGCTAACGCCGTTCATGTCGAAGGTGCCATTGCTGACAATGACTTCCTGGTTATCCCCCACGAAGTTTGTGCTGTTACCGGTGTAACGAACAGTTCCCCCGGCATTGATTTTCAGACCACGATCAGCCACGAGAAAATTGCCGCTGGTAACGCCAAAGTTCACCGTGCTGGCTGACTCCACGTCAACCGCCAGAAGATTCATGTGGGTGGTAGTATTGGCATTACCGAGCGTCAGCGTGCCGGAGCCGACTTTCGTGATAGTGAAGATACTACCTCCGCTGCGAGCGCGCTGGAGCGTGAGGTTCCCCGCACCGCCGACCGTGAAGCTCGCGCCGTTGGTGATTTCAGAGTTCAGTGTCGCTGCGGTGCTCGTGTTGCTATTGATGAGCGCACCGGTGCCGCCGGCACTTCCGGAAACAGAAAGTGTGTTGGAAATGTTGTTGCCGTTGAAGTCGAGTGTGCCGCCATTGACAGTCACCGTGCTCGTGCTCAATGCGCTGGTGCCGCCGAGTTTCAGCGTGCCACCGTTGATATTCGTTGCACCGGTGTAGGTATTCGCGCCATTCAATGTCGTGGTGTTGCTGGTCTGGGTGAAAGCGCCGGTGCCCGAGAGGATTGCTGTCGAGGCTTCAGTGCCGCCGGTGCCAGCAAAGGAAGTCGAAGTCAGCGTGCCATTTTGAATAGTGCCACCCAGCGTCGCAGCGCCGGTCGTGACGCTAAACGCGCCAAGATCCAGAGTGCCGCCATTGACCGCAATGGCCGCTGTTGTCGAACCCAGCGCCGATGCACTGCCGAGCGTAAGTGTGCCGGCATTGACCGTCGTTCCGCCGCTATAGGTGTTCGTGCCGGAAAGCGTCTGGGTGCCGGAACCGTTCTTGATCAAACTTCCGCCGTTTTGAATCACGCCGGCAAAGCTGTAAGTCCCAGTGCCACCCAAGGTCAGGCTGCCGCCGTTATTAAGCACGATGCTTCCGGCGACACCATTTAGACCTGCGAAGGTCATGGTCTTGCCACCTGCGTCGATGGATGATGTGGCATCCAAGGTAATAGCAGTAGAAGTGCCGATGGCGTTGTTGATTCCAAACTTCAAGACTCCCTTGTTCTGGACTGTGATATTACCCGTGTAGGTGCTGGAACTATCTGCGCCGAATGAGACAAACTTCGGCGTCCCGCCGTTTTGAGCGTCAATGGTAATCGCCGACGAGCCAGTGATGACACCGTTTTCAAAAATTGCGCCGCCGTTACCGGTCTTGAAGGTAAGCGCGTTGTTGAGAGCGATCGCGCCGGAGAGCGTGAAGTCGCTACCGCCAGAATCCAGGATCGTATAAGTGCCCGATCCACCGCTGGCGACGGTGATGGCATTGGAATTGGAAACGCCATTGCCCTGGAGCGTGGCCGCATTGGCGCTTGAACCGTCGCCCAAGGTAATTGTCCCCGTCCCGAGCGCACCCGCGGCGCCGGTCTGGGCGAGCGCGCCTTGCTTGATCGTGATACCGCCAGTGATCGTATTGGCAGTATTCGAGAGCTGAACCGCGCCTGTGTTTGTAGCAACGATGTTAATTGCGGACGAACCCGTGATCGACCCCGAGAGAGTGAGTGTGCCGGTGGTCGTGTTATTGAGAATAAGGTCGTGATTCAACGCAACTGCGCCGCTGAAGGTTTCGCTGCCACTGGCATTGCTAATTGTGGCGGTGCCTGAATTGCCTGACGCAACGGTGATGGCATTGGAAACACTAAGGCTGCTGGTATTGCCTGTAATTTGCGTGTTGGCGCTCCCTGACGTGTTGCCGAGCGTGATCGTGCCCGTGCCCGCACCCGAGTTGTTCGTCAGTTCCAGTGTGCCTTGTTGAACCGTGACGCCACCGGTGAATGTGTTCGCTCCAGCCAAGCGGTTATTGGTGGTGGTGGTGCTATTGATGATTATTCCCATGCCGGCGGTGCCCTCACCGATAACTCCATTCATTCGAATCCCACTAGTGCTCGTAGAGTTGAGGATCAATGTATTGTTCAGCGTGACTGTGCCGCTGAGAATAAAGGCTCCCCCTCCGCCTGAGCCGGTGATCGTTCGAGTGCCGGCTCCGGACGCAACCGTGATGGCATTGGCTGCAGTTAGGTTCGACCCGGAGTTTAAGGTTGCCGCGGCCGATGATCCCGTCGCACCAAGGGTAGTAGTGCCCGATCCCAAGGCTGTGGCATTGGAAATCAATACAGTCCCCGCGCTGATCGCCACGCCACCGCTAAATGTATTCGCATTCGACAACGCCAAGGTGCCATTCACGCTGTTTTGAGTGATCGCCACCGTGCCAGTGCCGTTACCAATGATGCCGCTAAGAGTGACCGTGCCTGTGCCTGTGCCCGAGTTAATGATTGTTTTTGTTCCAGCCGTCGCGGCAGTGATACTACCGGATATTAGCGTCGTATTTGCACTCGATGCGTTACTGATCGTCAGGTTATCAGACAACGTGACGTTGGCCGTGATTGAATCGCTTGCCGAGCCGGTGGAAAGGCGATTGAGTTGCGCACCATTGCCGCTGTTGTCAAAGTTTAGAACGCCTCCGCCGCTGCCAGCCTGGATAATGAATGGTGAAGTGCTATTCGTATCACCGAAATCGAGGCGACCAACCGTTTTCGTCGCGTCCCCTGCATCGCCTGTATTGAAAAGGCTGATCGTCTGGGTCCCGGTGATGTTGGTGTTGATAATCGCGATGTCTCCTGCAGTATCCACCCCGCCCGTCGTTGTGTTTGGTGACCAATTAGTATCCAGGCTCCATGACTGGCTCGTTACTCCTCCAGCTTGTGTCCAAGTGTAGGTGGTCGCCTGCGCGGACGCTAATAGGCCAGCGACTGAAAGAGAGACGCTGAGGACGAGAAATTTGGCAGCTTGGAAGGATTTCATAGGGGTGAGTGAATAGGGGGTGAAACTGGAATGCGCTTTTTGTGGCGCAGTTAGAAACTCGCATTGATAAACTCCTCCTTCAAACAGTTCCTCGTTGATACGAATCCATCGTGGGAAGATATTTTGCTGCTCAATGTTTGTAGCCGCATTTTCCCTGTCTCGTTCATGCATGTTTCGGCCTGTGCGACGGTGGAACATTTGCCCTTTCGGCGCGTCCGGAAAGGCAGCCGGAGAATTCCCCGCAGCTTTTTCCATGTCCGGAATGCCCGCCGGAAGCTTCCGCCGGCCATTTTCCACGTCAGAAATGGTCGCCGGAACGTTCCCGCCGTCATTTCCCATGCCAGGAATTCACGCCGGAACGCGTCGGCACGCATTTTTCATGTCCGGAAAGCAGGCCGGAACGTTCCGGCTGCGATTTCCGACGTCCGGAATGCGAGCCGGAGACTTCCGGACGCGATTTCCCACGTCGGGAAAGCAGCCCGGAAAGCGGCGGACGACATTTTCCACGTCAGGAATCGTCGCCCCCCATCGGGAGACGCCATTCCTGACATCGAAAAAGCGGCTTCGTTCATCGCCGGTTTCCCGCCTCGCAAATGCAATAGGTTATCGAACGTGTGTTCCTCCTTCGCCTGCAAGGAGTCAGCGGACGCTTGAGGGCGCGGAGTTATCAGTCTTTCCAGATAAAACAGTGCCGTCCCGGCAATCCGCTTATCGATGCCGACAGGCAATCGCTGCACACACGATCGCAACCAGCCGCGTATTCCGCTATCGCGCGACGTTGGTCTGTTCGCTGCGGATAGACTTGCCGTCCTTCGTTTCCGAAATGTGAACGATGACATTGTTGCGATCGCTTGCGAGATTTTCGACTGCGATTTCCTGCACGCGTCCATCGGTTAGCTCCACCCGTAGCTTATCAGCTGCAGTTGCCGATGCGTTCTTTACGATCGGTTCCTTTTCAAAAGGCTCGAGCAAGGTAAGAAAGTGCGCTTCTTTGCCGGTTGATTGCACGGCGATAGTCTTGCGCAGTTGTTCTTCGTTCCCTACCGGCCAGTCGCCGCCGATCGTAGCTTTGAAGCGCACTGCCTTTACGCCGGAGAGATCTATCGTGACGGTGCCGGCATTAGCAGTATCTTCCGGCTCTGCAGCAACCGACTGTCCGTATGCAACGCCTGCGATGCGAACCGGTCCTTTTTCATAGTCGAGGTTCGGTTCCGGCGCGGGAATGATGTTACTGCTCGATAGCTTTAGTTTGGATAGCGGCAGCTCCTTGCCATCGGCGGTAACGATTGCCGGATTACCCCAAAAGATGGTATTCCGTGCATCGCGTTCCGGCTGTGTCCGCGTATTCAGTCGCAGCAGCTTCGCGCCGGCCAATGGCACATCCACTTTGCCGCTGCCGAGCATCCATGCTCCAAAAGTGCCTGACGCAAGAACCTGATCATCGGCGGTGACTTCATAGCTAAGCTTTTTGTATACTTTCCAGTTCTCGGCGTAGTCGCCTATCGCAAGGCTCGCCTTTTGCGGCCAAAGAATATGCTCGTTGATTTGTAAGATACCCGCCACCGACAAGGAACCAGCTCCGCCTGTCTCCCAGTTTTGTTTGTTTCCCGATAACAGCAGCGCAGCCATGTCGCCAAAGCGATGAATGGAATGAACTAATGCCGGCGCTGTAATGGCATAACGATCTACATTGGTAATGAACTGCCCACTGCCGAGTGGATCGGGATTGAGTTGTGCATCGTGGCGCGAAGGCTGCGCTGTTCCACTAAGCATGGCTCCGCGAAGCTGCAGGAGGTTTTCAAAGGTATGTTCGACCCTGCCCTGCAAATAGTCCGCGAGAACGATATAATCATCCGTCACGATAACAATACGGCGCTGACGAACCGGCTCTGTATATCCGGTAACCTCACCGGGTATCGGGTGCTTATCCGGGATCGAAACGTAAGGTTTGTCGCCCTTGCGCACTTCCTCGATTTGATCATAGCCGCCAAAATAGGGAGGGTTTGACCAGCGCGCATTCGTCTCGGCAGCGACAGTCTGGATCATGGTGCCGCTATAATAGAGCAAAGGCGTGCACTCCTGCGGCTCCTGCATCTTATCATCGACTACCACCATGTTATGCGAAAGCGATACCTGCACCCACCACTTATACATATAGCTTCCGTATCCAAACCATGACGTCTCCGGGTTATAAAAACTACGCCCGTATCGCATCAAGGAATTCAGAGCTATCCGGTCAAAGTGCCCGTGGTAGCTGCCGTGAGTTCCGAATTTAAACGAAGCCTGTATCTGCTCGCGCTGTTCGCGACCGGCAGTCTGCGAGCGCAGCACTGCGATGCCTGCGTCATCCGAATGCGTGGAAACGGAGTAAGTGCGAGGCGTAACCGCAGGCAGCTCCGGCACGGCATAAAGAAGATCGCGCTTGCCACCTTGCTTGATGATCGTCGCGTAAGCCGGATCGTGAAACGCGTAATATGCTTTGTCGAAATGTGGTCCGCCGACTTCCTGTTCATGGCCATCCCCGATTCCAAACATGATGCTGCGATAGTCGGGATAGTTTACAATTCCATCCCACATCTTTTTAAGCCAGATGCTATTGTCCTTTACCGGTCCATACTTGCCGAATGCCATTCCTTTGTAGCTTTGAAACTCGAAAGGTCGCAAACCTACAATGTGTGTCGTAGCGACCGGATATCTCGCGTTAAGAAAATCTATCCCGAACGCACGCGTCGCCAGCCCCAGGCTGGTGAAAGCTTGTGCAACATTGAGATTATAGCTAAGCGCCATCTCATACCACCAGCCGTCATCCATCATTCCGTAGCGAAGATGATCGATGATGCCGCATGGACCGTTCATGAGCTGGTTGAAGCGAACCATGTCGTGAAGCAGCAGCGCACACTCTGCACCGGGACAAAGGTTGAATACCGTCCAGTTGGAAATGCCGCCATTCCCAAGTCCGCCGATGTTCCAATCGACATACCGGCGAAAGCTTTTCTCGATCTGCAGCTTATCTTCGCGGCTAAGGATATCTGTATCGCAAATCAATTCGTAACTCCATGCAGCCACCTCCCACAGCGCTCCTTCCTGCGGCATATCCGCGCTGTTTGCGAGTTGCTTGGTGGGATAGCCAGTTTTTGGATCGGATAGTCGCAGCAGGAATAGGGCTATCTTTTCGGCAAAACGGCGCTCGCCGGTTAGTTTCCACGCAACGGCACACGGCCAAAGGTCACGCTCGATATAGCTCTGAAAAACTCCATTTGCCTCTGGGGGACGCGGCTGCGGGACGGTAAACGCATCGGCATGTCTAACCATGTCCCGCAACTCGGCTTTAGCCCAGTCATAAGTCTCCGCGTTTTTCTTTACCTCATCCCATTCCGCAGCTGTGTGAGCTAAGAATGGAAACGGCACACGCCGCACTGTGATCAGTGGCAGCTTTTCGGCAGCCGTGGGCTCGGCTTGCGGAGTAGCTACTAGCATCTGCGTTTCCTGCGCACCCGCAGGCAGCCAACCCGGCGCGGTGACATTCACCTTCGCCTCTCCGCTCGCACCTGGAGCCAGCGATAAGCTCTCCGGCTGAACTTCGGCATGCATTCCCTCCCATCCACTATGTTCGAAAGACAATGCGACTACCTGCGGCGAATCCGCGCAGTTCATCACGTCGACCGTGTAGGTTACTGCGCGATCGGCATCGGCAGGTTGTGACTGTATTTCAGAGCCAAGGTTAATCACGTTGCCGCGCACCAGTCGAATGTTGCGTAGTTCAATCGTGTCCGGCCTATCATGGTCATGCGCGCTGAATGTGATCTTTCTAAGACCAGTCAGAACAAACGTCTGTCCGCGGTTATAGTCAAAGGCGGCAAATGGAAGCGTCAAAGTCTGCCATTCTTTTCCTGATAGCTGCAGCGATGCTTTAGTCGATGCGGCGACATCCTGTCGCTCGCCCGGCGGTGTTGGTGGTCGTTGTAGCGTTACATCGAGAAGAACCGGTGCGGCTTCGTTATCCAGCTTCGCCTCGAATCGCAGGCCATACCAGCCAAGCGCATTTAATCCTCCTTTTTGAGAGTCTGGAACGATATAGGTTGCCTCACCCGGCAGTTTCAGTTTTGCACTGTCGCCGGTAACCTCGACACCTTTCCAGTCTTCCAGTTTCGAGCCGCCAATGGACTGTTGTGCCGGCGGCGTATTTTCCGATGCACTTATTGCATGAGGCAATAGGACGCAGGCAACCGCGAAAGCCAGCGGAGCGATGAACCTCATGTTTTGCACATAACCAGATTAGTAAACGTGCCATTCGAATACTGAGATATCCGAACCTTTCATATCGTTTGCAAACACGAGCCGGAGATAGCGCGCTGTAACCGGCTTTTGGATTACAATTGGCGAGCCTGTAGCCGGCGTGGCAGTAAAGTCTGCAACTGTATTCCATTCTTTGCCGTCGTTCGAAGACTCGACAGTAAACCGATAGGTCTTCCACGCATATTCAGGACGGATTTCCTGCGAGGTCACTTTCTTTACTTTGCCCAAGTCTAGTTGAAGCCACGCGCCCTGTGCATCCTTTGCCGCACTCCATCGGGTTGCGTAGTTATCATCAAGCACACACTCGGGTGAGGTAAACTCACTGGCATGGCTCGATGCTGTCGCTATAGCTCCGGCGGTAACGTCTGACTGGCTTTCGCGGCGCCCTTGCACCAATGGCGGGCCCTGATGTGTAGGTGCTACTTTTTCGATGCGTCCGTTGTCAGTGAATACGATTCGATCGACGCACGTCTGTCGACCGACGAAATGCGGGTCGAAAGGAATGCTGTGCCGGTGGTAAAGAATGTAGTCCTCTCCATCGCGCCGGAATACCGCATGATGGCCCGGGCTAATGACATTGCTGTCCTTATCAGTAACAAGGATGGGGCTGTTATCCGGTTCGGTAAAAGGCCCGAATGGTGAATCGCCGACAGCGTAATGAATTTGATAAGTCTCCTTGGTCGTATTGCCGGAGGAATACATCAAAAAGTAGCGGCCATTTCGTTTAGCCATAAAAGGCGCTTCAAAGTAGTTAGCCGGAGTCACGTCCCTTGCCTCACCATCGAAGCCCGCCAAATCAGGTTTTAGTTTAACGACAAAGCAATGTCCGTTTACCCAGTGGAGTCCCGACCCCCAATAAAGATAGCTCACACCATCATCGTCGACGAACAGTTCTGCATCAATCATGTGAAAGCCGGGCTTGTAGTCCGAAGGAATGAGCGGACGATCGCCAAGAGCATTATGCCAGGGGCCGAGCGGGTGATCCGACACACCGATCCAGACTTCATTACCTACGGAAACCGCCATGTGGAATTTTCCATCCGGTCCGCGCACGACCGAAGGCGCCCAAACCATCGCGCCCTTTGAAGTATGGCTGGTGCACGCGGCTTTGGTCGGCCAGTTTAGCACACGATAAGTCCAGTTTTTAAAATCGCCCGATTCCCAGCAGCCAAGCGTCGCGCCGCCCCATGGATCAAGGGTAGCATAGATGTAATTCTTGCCGCCATCCTGCACGATGGATGGGTCGGCATAGTAACCAGGCAGGATCGGATTTGCAGAATGCGGGTTGCGTCCGGGCAGCATCGAGGGGTTTTGCGAAGCAGACATTTGAGCGAGCAAGCTTGCGCTCAGCAGATAGCCGGCAGCCAGAGCAAAGGGGGTTTTCATATTTGCAGCATCACACTAATTCGCTGCTCACGAATAATACAAGCTGATGCTCCGCGAACCGTGCGACGTTTTCTATTTCCTAAGTCGTTTCAATAGACGCGGAATTCCCAAAGGCCTGGCATGCCTTGCAAGATGGTCAGTTTTAAGTAGCGAGCGCGCACGGCTCTGACATCGTAGTGAGGAGAGCGGCAGATGATGTCCGCGTGGCCGCCGTAGGGTTGCCAGCTTTTGCCATCGAGCGACCATTCGAGTTTGTAGGCGTGACCGGCGGCCGGCTTTACGAAATAAGCTTCCGTGCGCGTGACATAGCGCGGTTGCCCAAGATCGATCTGCCACCAAGGAGCGGCGTCGCCGTCGGCGGCCATCCAGCGGGTGCCATTCGAGTCGTCCGTAGCCATGGCGGGCGCAAAAGTCTCGGTGCGATCCAGCGTCGTATCCCTCGTAGGCACTTTGGCGTCAGGCTTCGTCGAGGAAGCTGTAGCCACGCGATCGAGAGCGAGATTTGGAGTTTTCTCCACGTTCGGCCGCAGTGCGCCGACGCCTTGATTCGTCAGCTTGATTGGCTGGATGGTGCCGTCGGGATTGAACGCCATCTTCTGCGCGTAAATCTGGCGGTTCGTGCTGCCGCGCCCGTATTCGAGGTGCACAAAATACCAGTCGTTCCTTCCCTGCGGATGCAAAAAGCAGCCGTGCCCCGGACCGAAGATGCCCGCGGCGGGATCAGTTTTGGCGATGATCTTGTCTGGCGGAATCGTCCACGGTCCGAGCGGTGAGACGCGACTAATCATGTAGGCGTAGGCGTAGTTTTCGCCGCCTCCAAGCGTGTAGAGGTAGTAATAGATACCATTGCGTTTGAAAAGAAATGGTCCCTCGGAATAAGCGGTCTCGCCCGTTTGCAACGTCGTCACCGGCCCGTCCGGCCCTGAGAGATCGGGCTTCAGCTTCACGATGCGGCGGCGGGAATAGACCATGTATCGCTGGCCGTCGTCATCAATGAACACCTCCGCATCGATCGAGCTCTTTTGCTCGATGGGAAATGGCTGCCAGCCGGAGTCGGGGAAGATGTCCTTTCCGTCGAGCGTGCGAAATGGCCCGTCGGGCGAATCCGCCACGAGCGCGGTGATCTTGCCGTCCAGCGTCGGGAACGAGTAGTAGCGGCCCTTGTAGGGTAGCAGCGTGCTGGGCGCCCAGTATTTCGCGTTGAAGTTATCGGCAAAGGTCGAGCCCTCGAAGCTCCAGTTCAAGAAGTCCTTCGATTTCCAGACCACAGGCGTGCCCGAAGTCGCGAGTCCACGTCCCCATCCGTCGGTCGTCGCGTAACAGTAGAATGTCCCGTTCAGATCGGTAATGGACGGATCGGCGAGCATGTCGGGGATGAGCGGCCGACCGAACGGTTGCGCGTCATTGGAGGCAACGACGGAATTCGTCAAAAGGATGAGGCTGAGTAATGAGGCTTTTGTCATTAGAAAATGGGAATAGCTTTAGCGGTTTGCAGGTAAAGTTGAAAAACCGGCACGAGTGGCGGGCGAGTCGTAGCGATAGGTGAAATCCGCGAAGTCCACCCAGCCGGCCTCCGCGTCGTTATTGTAAGTGAAGAGACCGATGCGGTCGCCGCGGTAATCGCCCCAGCCGAGCTGATATGGCTCGCCAAAGGGCGTGAACGCTTTTCCATCAAGGCTGTAGGAGTAATGACTTTTACCGTCGAGCTTCCACTCGGAACGCAGCCAGATTTTGCTCGTCGTCAGCACCGTCCCATGTGTGACCGTCCGACCGTTCGTGGATTCCAGCATCAGCGCGCCGTTTTCGCGGCGGACTGTGATCGCACTGGCATCGCGCGAGTAATGACAAAGTCCTGCGACTTGCCCATCGGCCATTCCACTTAAGTCCATCGCTACCGTTACGACGTTTGTGCTCGTGCGCAGTGAACGTTGCGTGAGTGTATTGCCGACAGCCTTCAGATCATCGCGCCGCAGCGGCTTGAAAGCATGGAGACGCAGAGCTCCCGGGCGTTCGGTCAGTGACCACTTGTCCGCGCGAGGCTGGTAATTCCACTCCCATTGCACACCGAGCTTCGGTCCGTTGAACGCATCGTCGGATTGCGTCGTGACGACCGGTGTGCCCGCGACGGGCTTGCGTGAGCTCCAAACCATCGTGCCGATGCCATTGCTATCCGGTTTGCCGAGAATGGGCCAGCCATCGACCCACGTCACCGGCAGCAGACTTGCGGGTCGGCCTTCCCAATCGCCATGGCCGTGATGCGTGAAGAAATACCAGTCGCCTTTTTCGGTCTGCACGAGACCGCCCTGATTCGGCTCGTGGAACTCCTGCTGCGGCTGGTTGAGTTGTCGCTTCTCGGTATAGGGACCGGTGACGCTTTTCGCGCGCTGCATCATCACGCGACGGCCGCCCGGGCCGACTTCGCTAAAGAGATGGTAGTAGGTGCCGTTGATTTTATAGAGCTTGTTCGCTTCGCGGCCAGACCCTTCATTCAATAAAACGGGCGAGTCCTTTACGAGATCGTGACCATCGGGAGTGAGCTTGTATAGCCACGTTTTGTAGCCGTCCTTGAAATGCGTTCCCACGAAATAGCCCTGCCCGTCATCGTCCCAGAACGGACAGCAATCATCCCATCCCGCTTCTTTCATCACGCAATGCAACGGTTCCCATGGCCCGGCGGGATTGGTTGCCGTGCTCATAAAGTAACCTTCCTCAGGCGTGCCGAAATAGATCCAAAACCTTCCAGCGTGAAAACGAATTGCACCCGCCCAGATGCCGCGGCCGTAGCGCTGCATGCGATCCCAATTCATCTCCGGTCCGATCTGCTTGAGATCATCAACGACGTGCCCCAGGATGCGCCAGTTCACGAGATCCCTGGACTCTAAAATCACCACGCCCGGCGAATACTGGAACGTGGAGGACATTGCGTAATAGTCCGGGCCGACGCGGATGCAGTCGAGATCGCTGTAATCGGCGGGCAGAACGGGATTGCGATAGCTGCCATCCTTTTGGTCACCCCACAATGGCCACTCCCCCCAATGCGACGGTGCATTGGCGGCGGATTCCTGCCCTGATGCGGGCAGCGCCAGTAAGAGGGCAAGGAGGAGGCTAGCGAGCGGAATCAAGTTCATTCATTTTGCGGGGTCAGGCGCATTTCATTTGGCACGTAACAGCACTGCGCCATGTGCCGGCACCGAGACCCGGAATTTATCGTTGAATGAGCCGAGGTTCTTGTGCGCCCACAGGTCGCGCAGGCTGCGGCTTCCAGAGAGGTCCGCCTCGCTCCAGAGCAACTCGACATCCGTGGCCATTTCGCCGCGATTGAAGAGTCCCACAGCCTTGTCGCCGTTTTTGAGATTCTTCACCCATACCTCGGTCTGATCGTGCTGGGCTATCCGTTTCGCCTTTGCACCCAGCGGGTCCTGATCCACGGCGAGCACTTCATCATTCGTAATCAATGCCAGTGTCGCTTCGTCGAGGTCGGTCAGGTTTGCGCCGAGCATCAGCGGCGATGGGGCGAGCGACCAGAGCGACATGAGCATGCGCTGCTCGTCCGGCGTGAACCGCGTCTGCCGATCTCCGCCTGCGATGGTGCATTTGATGCCGATGTGGCCGACCGGAATCATATCCGCATCGGGCCAATGTCCCGGCCCGCCGACGTCCTGCCATTGGGCGAGCAGATCAAACTGATGATTCAAGCCGGAGCGATGCGAATCGCCCCATTGATCCCAGAAGTCGCCGGAGATGCGCCACATGTTGGCAAACTTCGCGACGTGCGCGGCCTGCCTCGGATCGGTCGGCCCAGGCGACGTGCTGAAAACAATCGGGCGTCCGCATTTTTCGATGGCCTTGCGGATCATCTCGATTTCCGCGGCGTGATACGGATTGGAAAGGTCGTCGACTTTCACGAAATCAAGTCCCCACGAAGCCCACAACTTTGCGCACGAGTCATACCATGCCTGCCCGGCTTCGTTGTTGCGCACGCCAAACATATCGGGGCACCATCCGCACTTGTTGCCGGGGTCGCCCGCTTCCGCAGCCGTGTAGGTGCTGCCCTCGATCGGTGTCTTCGCATTCACGGCCTGCCGCGGGATACCGCGCATCATGTGAAAACCGAACTTCAACCCCATCGCATGCACCTGATCGGCGAGCGCCTTGAACCCCTTCCCATTCACCGCGGAGGGAAAACGGTTCGGCGCCGGGAGCAGCCGCCCATAGGTATCTGCAAAAAGCTTTGCTCCCGCACGCTCCTTATTGAAATCACGATCGTCGAACGATGAGACCGAATCATACCAGCGGGCGTCGATAACGAGATAGCTCCAGCCGTGAGCACGCAGCTTTGCCTTCATCGCGCTTGCGTTCGCGAGCGTCTCAGCCTCGGTGATGCTGGTGCCCCACGCATCATAGCTGTTCCAGCCCATAGGTGGAGTAACTGCAACCGGCTCGGCGGCCTGAATAGGACTCGTTAGACGCGATGCCACGAGTAAGCTAAGAACGGTGATGACCTGGTAATACTTTTTCATATCATTGAACGCTGACTTGGTAGAATGGCTTTGCTTGTGCCGCGCCGCCTGGATCGGTGTGTCGGAGCATCCAGACGATAGGTTTTCAAAAATAGTCTGGAAGCTCATAATGACCAAATGGACACTTACTATGCAATAGCGCGCATGATTATGGCAACACCACAACGCGATAGAACTGCTTTGGCTGTGTCGCTCCGTTGGCGTGAGAAATCTGAACGGTGCCACCAGTGCCCGCGATGTTGGTTTGAACCGTAGTCCATGAGCCGTTTTGCAATGTGGTGGAAGACTCAACGCGATAGTTTTTGCCTGCCACGCTTGCAAAGCTGACCAGAACATCATTTCCGCTGACGGCGAGCTGACTTATTTTTAGAACACTCGACCTATCGTTCGGATTCGAGCCCGCGATGAACTCCTGCGAGTTCGTCATCCCGTCGCCATCGGGATCGGCGCTGTCAGCTGCGTTGCCGCTGTTCGACGTGGTGCCGAAATTCGTGTAGCGCCAGTTCTCCTGCAACGTCATCATGGTCACGCTAAGAGTGCCGCTGCTTGCGCTTAGCGTGCCGACATAACCCGAGGGCGTCGAGCCAATGACAAAGTTGCCAGCGCTGATGCCGGTTGCGCCGGTAATGACTGCATAAGCGCCCGAGCCGGCGAAGCCAGTGATTGCTGTTAGATTGATCGTCGTCGTGCCGCTTGCGACGAAGCTACCGCTCAGTGCAATCTTATCAGAGGTGCTCGTGCCACTAAGTTCCAGATTCAACACCGCACCGGAGTTAAGTGTCAGTCCGCTGGAAAACGTGAGCGTGCCAGCTATACCGCTGCCGCCATTGCCGGGCGAGATCGCACCACTCACGGTGGTCGCACGCGCCACGGTTCCAGTTCCTGACAGCGTGCCGCCGTTGTTAACACTCACCGTGCCCGAAGTGACACCAAGGGCGCCTGTGATGTTAAGAATACCGCCGCTGATTGTCGTCGCACCGGCATAGGTGTTAGTCGCGGTTAACGTCATCATTCCTATGCCGGATTTAATTAAACTGCCCGTTCCGCTAATCGCAGCAGAGTAAGTCGTGGTCGCGTTGTTGCCTCCCACTGTCAGTGCAATTGCATCGGTTCCATAGCTATGATTGACTTCATCATAGCCGGTCAAGACTATCGGGGCGCTGCCGCTGATGGCGCCAATTGTCGCGGAGCCAAGCCCTGTCTTGAAGACGATGGGGCTGCTGCCAAACTTCAGGTTGGTGCCTGGGATCGCTGAGGTGACAATGGTTGCATTTTGCAGCGCGGTGCTGCCATTGACGCCGAGGTAAACACCACCTTCGCTCGTCGTGGTATTCTCGTTGATCGTAACAGTTCCGGAATAGTTGTTGGCGTTATTCGAGAAGGAGACGAAGGACGTGTCATAACTATTCCCCGTGTTAATCCGCGTCTGCTGAATCGTCAGCGCGCCAGTCCCGCTGACGATGCCATCGACTGCCAGACCTTTATCTTTCTCGGCCGCTGAATTGTTGCCGGCGTTGTAGGTTGAACCGAGCGTGCCGGAAACGGAAACGTTCACGTTGCCGCCAAGGTGCTGGTTCGCGTCATCCACAAAAATCGTTCCGCCAGCGAGCGTGATGTTATTGCCCGTCGTGCTGATGTTTTGATTGCTAGTTACGCTGTAACCGACGCGCAGAATAGCTCCCGGATTCACAGTCACAAGGCCGTTTCCAAGATTGGTGTTCGTTCCAGTGGCGCTGGCGCAGCCTATGGTGCCGTTATTGATCGTCGTGCCGCCGCTGTAAGTATTCGCGCCGCTCAGTGCGGTGATGCCGGTGCCTACTTTGACAAGAGATAGAATGCCACTGCCATTGTCTTTTATTGTTCCGCTGAAGATCGTAGTCGTATTCAAAGCACCAACGCTAATGGTCGTGGTCGTCGAGCCCGTATCGTTTTGCATCTGGCCGCTGCCGGCGATCGATCCGAAGTTGAGGGTGTTGTTGCCGACATTAATGCGCACGCGGTCTCCAGTGGCGTCGTTGAAAACCCAAGCGGCGCTGGCACTGCCGGCATTGGCCGAGGTAAAATTCATCGCGTTGCCGCCGTTGACGGTAAACGTCCCGCTGTAACCGCTGTTGTTTCCGCTCAATGTCATCGTTGCGGCCGCGCCGCTGTTATTGAGCGTCAGGGCACCCGATCCGCTGAGGTTGCTGCTCAATCCCGTGTTGTTGCCACCCATGTCGATGATCGAACCGGCGTTGACCGCAAAGCTGTTGGTGAGCGTATAGCCTCCGGAGGCTTTGAATGTGCCGCCGTTAAGTGTGACTGAGCCGGTGCCAAACGCGCTGCTGTTTCCCACCGCGAGCGTTCCGACGCTGATTGTCGTTCCACCGTTGTAACTGTTGGCTCCGGATAGCGTGAGTGTGCCCGTGCCGGACTTCAGCACGCTTCCGCTTCCGCTGATCGCGCCGCTAATTGACACCGCGCCGCTCGCATTCGTCGTGACGCTGTGCGTGCCGGACGTGAGCACCTCAGGCAAGCTGATGGTTTGCGTAGAGGAGCTGTTGTTGGCGATGTTTCCGGAGAGTGTAATGGCGTTGCCGGCGAGCGCGAATGCGCCCGCGCCGCTGTTGAACGACAGGCCGCTGAACTGCATGTTCGCTGCAAAGTTATTCGTGCTCGTAAGCCGCGCGGAGCCGGCGAAGAAAAGGCTCGAGTTCGCCGCTGGCAGCGAGCTCCAGTTTGCCGCCGTCTGCCAGCTGCCATCCGCGCCGCCGCCCGTCCAAGTGTTGGTCGAGAGATTCACTCCGACGACGACTTCCGGGACGATCGCCGTGTTGCCCGATGCCGTGACGGCGAAGATCGTGTAGTAATAAATGTTCCCCGACGTGACCGCAGAATCCGTGTAGCTCGTGCCGGTAATCCCGCTTTGAATCGTCGTATAAGGACCACCTGAGACGGAGCTGCGCTGCACCGTGTAACTGGTCGCGCCAGCAAGCGCATTCCAGGTCAAATTCACCACGCTGTTCGTCGAGGAAGCTGCGAGACCGGGCGGACCATTCAACGGCGGATCGGGAAGGTTCGGATCGCTCGCGATCACGTAGCGCAGTTCCATCGGCGATGGCGTGACGCCCGTGCCGGAGAGCGCACCGGTCGCAGCGGTTAAGATCGACTTCGTCAACGGCGACCAGGTGTTATTCCGGGAGGTGTAGATGTCGTGTTTCCAAAAGGAGGTGCCGAGCGCGGAGTCCCAGTAGCCGTAGATCATCCGCTTGTTGTCGCTGTCGTTGGCTTTGACGCGCGGAATCTGGGTGCCGCTTGCGATCGAGTTGGTCGCACCATTGAGATTGATCCCGTTGAAGGTGAGCTGCCAGCGGCTCCTGTTGAGATCCATCCGAATTTCCACCGGCGAGCCCGTGCCGGAGAGATAGCCCGTCTGTGTGCTTGTCCACGCCGTGGAATAAGCAGGCACGAAGCTGCAGTAGCCGTCGTAAAAAATGGTCTCGCCGCCCGAGTCGGACCGGGCACTGACGACCATGCGGTTCAGCGAACCGTTCTGGGTGATGGTGATGAGAATACCGGGATTGGTGCCCGAGGTGACCGAAACCGGCGCTCCCCCACCCCATGTCTCGCCCGCAAACCACAACCCGAAACACGTCTTTTGGTTCGTCGGCGCGGCGTTCTTCACTTCCCACAGCCAGCGCACGGTCGAACCGTTTACGTTGTCCCAGTAAAACGTCGAGCCGGTCTTCGTCGCCGCCACGGCGCCAAGCGTGGGCGTGAGCGTATAAGTCGTCTTGCCGCCCGAGGTCGCTTCGACAGCCGACGCGCCGGACTGGCTGATGTTCGACATCCCGGAGAACCCCCCCGCCCCGGCCGTGGCGTTCGCGTTCACCGGGAAAATGTCGTCGCGGTCGAGATAACCGATCGCCTCCTCCATCTCGGCATCGCTGGGATCCTGGTGGCCACCGGGTGCGTTCGAGAGAAAACAAATCTGCCCTTGGGGCTCGTAAGCGCAGTGAAAAGACTCCACGAAATAGTAATCCCGATAGTCGTCGTAGTGCGTGATGAGGTAGGAGCGCACCTTCCGCGACAGCCCGGTCGCGTTGATCGCATTCACATCCTCGCCGAAGAACCAGTTAAGCGAATAATCGTAGTAAGAGTCGGTCTGGCCGCTGGAATTCGTCACATAGTCCGGCGTCACCGCATTCAACCGGGGCAGACAGAACCCCGCCGACGGTGCCGTGCCCTTGATGATCTCCGAGTGATAGAACGCGAGGGCGCTGGCAATGCGAGCTCCGCCGGACTTGCCGGACGTGTAAACCCGGCGTGAGTCGATGTTGAACATTTCCTTGGCGCGATAGAGCGCAAGCAGCGACGCGCCGAAGCGAAGCGTGTAGTCTCCCTGGTTGTTGCCGACGTTTCTCGGCGAGATCCAGATGAGGTTCTTGTCGCTGGACGCGGTCTGCAGCACCACGCCCGGCGTGGAGTCCGAGGTGATGAAAACCACGACGCCATAAGGCTTCGTGCCGTCATAGGTCGGCGGCACATACACATCGTAAGTCCAGGTGCCCGGATCAACGTCATAATCGATCAAATCGGGCCACTGGCGATTGACCGCTGCGGGGTTCTGGAGCGCGCCCAAGGTGATATTGGAAAACTGCCCCGTCCCGATGGGCGATGGTGCACCTTGCAGCCGCCCTGCCAGCAGCAGGATGAGCGCGCTGGCAAACCAGCCGAAAACGGACGGGAGGGGCTTCATCAGTGCTATTCTATCGACACAACTTTATTTGCAAAAGCACTTCGTGAAGAAAAAGGGACTTGCGTCACAGCGGTAAAGTCCACTAACCGCTCATTCAAAAAAGTGCCGCCGCGGTGCTCCCCCGAACACCGCGGCGGCTTTGGGATTTTCCGTGCTTTCTGCATGCCGTCCCTCAACGGCATCACGGAAGAATCGACAAATTGTCTAAGCTTTGCGACGGCGCGAACGCCGCCATGCGGCAAGCATTCCAAATCCACCGACCAGCATCGCCCACGTGGCGGGTTCTGGCACGGCCATCAGCGCGACATCGTTGCCGTTGGTGGCGGTAAACCCGGACGTGCCGCCGAGGCTGGCATCGGCCTGGTAGTTGATCGCGAACTCCTGTCCGCCGACGGTGATCGTGTTGAAGCCACCCGAATAGCTGGTGCCACCGACGACCTGGTTGCTGAACGCACCACTTACTGCATCGGCGCCATCGTTGATGATGATGTAAAACACATCGCCATTCAGCGGATTCGCCGTGTCGGAAACATGAATCAACGAGCCAAAGCCATTGATGAGTGAACCGGTGAGATCACCAGCCAGCGTGATGCCGCCGGTGACGTTCACTTGATCATAACCGCTGCCAGCCGTGGTGCTGCCGATCTCGATGGAGAGATGCGCGCCGCTCTGGAGACTGAAGTCGCCCGTGTTGACGATGCCGGCGCTGTTGCCCGGTGCCATTGTGCCGCCGGAGGCAACCGTGACCGAGCCGCTAAAGGTGCCGGTGCCGCTCGCGGTCTTGCCATTGAGGATCGTGACATTGCTGGTAACGGTGCCGTTGTTCTTCACGTCACCATTGAATGCGGCGGCTGCGGCGGTGCCGCCGTTGTTGATTGTCGCGCTGCCGCTCAAGATCAGGCTGCCGGAGAGCGTTCCGCTCACCACAACTGCGCCCGAAACTGATCCGGTGCCGTTCAAGGTCGCGCTGCCAGCCACAGTGACTGTGCCCGTGCCGCTGTTGGTGCCGTTGATGGCCAACGTGCCGGCGTTGACGTTGGTTGCCCCGGTGTAGGTGTTGTTACCGGTGAGCGTCAGAGTTCCATTGCCTGTCTTGGTCAGCGCGAGGATGCCGGTGTTGTCTTTCATCGTGCCGCTGAAGGTCGTGTCTGTATTGAGCGCGCCGACGCTGAGAGTCGTCAGCGATGCTGCGGTATCGTTCTGAATTTGGCCACTACCGGAAAGGGATCCGAAGTTGAGGGTATTGGTGCCGGTAACGTTGATGCGCACACGATCTCCGGTCGCGTCGTTGAATACCCATGCTGCGTTCGCACTGCCGGAATTCGCCGAGTTGAAGCTTACCGCGTTATTGTTGTTGACGGTAACGGTTCCGCTGTAGCCGCTGTTGGTGCCGCTCAAGGTAAGCGTCGAGGCAACGCCGCTGTTATTAAAATTCAGAGCAGCCGAGCCGCTGATGTTCCCACTCAAGGTCGTGTTGTTGGCAGCCATGTCGAAAATCGACGTGGCGGTGACATTGATATTGTTGGCAAGGGTAAATCCTCCACCGGCTTTCAACGTGCCGCCATTGAGGATCGCCGTGCCGCTGCCAAGCGCGCTGTTGTTGCCGAAGACCAGCGTGCCGCTGGTCAAAGTGGTGCCGCCGTCGTAGGTATTCGCGCCAGAGAAGGTCTCCGTTCCCGTGCCGATCTTGAGCACGGAGATCGTCGCGTTGTTCTTCCGGATTGTGCCGCCAAAAATAGCGTCGTGGTTATTGCCGCCAATCGAGAGCACGAGGTTTTGGCCGCTCAGGAAATTGTCCCAGACGATGCCGGTGCCCGCAAACGAGCCAAAGTTATACGTGCCTGACGTTCCGAGGTAATTTCCGCGATTTCCGGCGGCATTGAATACCCAATCAAGGAGTGAGCTGGTTGCTGCCGTCTTATTGAAACGAAATACCGTCTGATCGTTGGCGACCGAAGCCGTGGTGACCGTGCCGCTGGTCATCGTATTTGCCGCGAATTCGAAATTGAGCGAGGTGACCGCAGTGTTTGCAGCGAGCGAGATATTGCCAGCCCCGCTCAACGTGCCCGATAAGGTGAGGTTCCCACTTGGGGTGGCAATTGTTCCACCGTTGCTCCCAATAATGAAGTTGTTGGATAAGAACCTGTCACCGGAAGCTTCGCTAAAGCCACCGCCGTTCAAGGTAACCGCTCCCGTGCCAAGCCCCGTGTCGTTCGCGGCAGCCACAGTTCCAGCGGTGATCGTCGTGCCGCCATTGTAGGTGTTCGCTGCGGTGAGTGTGAGTGTTCCTGCACCGCTCTTGGCAAGCGCGAGGTTGTTCTGGTTGGTGCCAGCGCCGCCCAGTTTGCCGCCGTAGCTGACCGCGCCGCTGTTGTTGACCGTCAGCGTGGAAACCCCCGCATTACCGCCCACGACGGCGTTGCCCGTGCCGCTGCCGACATTCGTCAGGCTGGTCACGGTGGTATTCGCCGCGCCGCTGCTGTTGCCGAGCTGCAGGATGCCGCTGGTATTCGCAATACTGTCGCCCATCGTCACCGTATTGCTCGCGGACAAACTGCCGCCGCCGGCGAGGACGACCGTGCCCGATTTGACGAGTGTGCCGCCGCTAAAGCTGTTCGAACCACCCAACGTCAACGTGCCCGAACCGCTCATGGTGACTGCGCCCGAGCCGCCTAAATTCGCCGTAACGATGGCATTACCGCTGGCGTTGCTGACCGTGACAGAGCTAGGGTTGAGGCTGCCATTTTGAATGGTATTGCCGCTGGCTGCTGCCACAGTGATGGTCAGCGCGCCTACAGTCTGACTGCTGGCGCCGAGATCCAGCGTGCCGCCGCCCATTGCGAGCGCGCTGGAAGTTGCGCCGAGATTTCCCGAACCACTCAGCGTGAGCGTGCCGGCATTGATCGTTGTGCCGCCGCTGTAGCTATTGACCGTGCTGATGGTGACGTTGCCGGTGCCGTTCAAGGTCACAAAGCCTGCCGCGATGCCGGAGCCGTCGTCGCTGGTAACGGTATAGTTTAGGCTCGAGTTGTTGAAGATCGCGCTGGTCGGACTGACATTGCCGCCGTGAATGTTCACCGTCGTCGTGGTTGGCGCGGCGGTGGTTCCACTGATCGTAAACGTGTCATTGAATTCCGCCTTGTCACCGACCCAGAAGTTCGTCGCGGTTTGGCCCGTCTTCAGCGCCCAATTGTTGGAGCCCGAGTTGTCATTCGTCGCGGCAGTCGTCCAGGTGCCGCCATTCGCGCCGGACCAGACCGGATTATCACCGCTTACTGTCAGAGTGATGAATCCGCTGCCACTTCCGGTGTTGCCAACGCTCGCCGTCTGGCGGGTGGCGAGACCAGTGATGCTGCCAACCGTGAAATCCGAATTCGAACCGCCAAAGCTGCCGTAGCCAATCAGGTTGTAAGCGGTATTGAGGCTCCATACGGGCGCTGTCAGCACATTTAACGTGACGTTGCCGTTTGCAGGAGTGGTGACCAATGCACCGGTGGCAGAGAGAGCCACCGTCGAGGTATCGTTGAATTTGTTGAGGCTGATGGTGCCTGCGCCGTTGAAAGTGAGTGAGCCGACCGTGAGCTTCGTGGTGCTGCCGTTTCCATTCGTGATGATACCGCCGGTGCCATTGCCGACCGTCACGGCACCTATGGTGCCGGTGCCGTCGAGCGTGCCCGTGGTCAGCGTCACCGCAGACGCATTCACAACGGAGCTGGTCTGCACGAATTTCGCACCGCTGCCATTGATGGTGATGCCGTTGCCACTGGCGACAGCGCCCGCGCCGCTCAGCGTGAAGGTGCCGCCTGCGTTTACGGCGATGCCGCCGGTCGAGCCAATCGTGCCGGTGACCGCGAGCGTGCCACCCGAGTTCACCACGACGCCACCGGTGTTATTGATGGTGCCCGTGAGACTCAACGTGCCAAGGTTGATCGTCGTCACGCCGGTGTAGGCGTTATTGGCCGAAAGGGTCAGCATGCCGCTGCCGGACTTGGTGAGGCCACCGGATTGGCTGGAAGTCAAAGCCGTGGCGAAAGTGACGTTGTTCGTGCCGGTGTCGATAGCGACTGCGCTAGTGCTGGTGCCAGCGGCAATGCGAGCGGAGTAATCGGTGGTGATGCCCGATCCGTATTGCAGGGTGCCGCCGCCAAAGCTGATGCCGCCGCTGGATGTGCTCAGCGCAGCCACATTCCCCAAACTAAGCGTGCCCCCGTTGATAACCGCGCCGCCAGTGTTAGTGCTCGCGCCAGTGAGCGTCAGCGTTCCGGAGCCAATTTTCCTTAGCGTGCCCGCGCCGCCATTATCCCGAATCAGGCCGCTATAGGTCCCGCTCGTGTTCAAGTTTCCGACTTCAATCACACCTACAACATCCAAATAACCGAATCCCGACAAAGAACCCAACCTGGTGGTGCCAGACACGCGGAAGCTCGAATTTGTAAGATTGCTTGTATTTACAAAGTTCACGGCCGCATTCGAAAGGTCCATGCTGGCGGGAGCGAAAATGTTAACGACCCTGTTGGAGGTATTGTAATTTAAGGTTCCCGCGAATCCACTCCAGTTGCCGTTCACGTTCTCGGAAAGATTGGCGCCACCGCTGGTATTCTGGATGGTGACAGTTCCTCCACCACTAAAGTTGCCGTTCAAGGTGCCGTTGTTGGTGGCATTGTCGATCGTCACCGAGGCGCCGGTCGCGACGGTGAAATTGTTGGCCATTGTTCCCGCGTTTAGATTGGTGCTAAGCGCTCCGGAATTGACTTGGATGGCGCCCGTGCCGAACGCACTGGCACTGGTGCCGACGAGCGTGCCGCCGTTCATGATCGTGCCGCCCGTATAAGTATCCGCACCGTTCAGCTTCAAATATCCGGGCCCTGTTTTGATGAACTTCACGGCAGTCCCGCCATTATCTATGATTTTCGTCCAGATCTGCCAGTCATTATCTCCGGTGCCACCGCTGGCGGAACTATCAATAAACAGTTCGCCGGAGGCCAAACCCGAAGTCAGTTGTCCCGTGCCTGCCGTGCTGCCGGCACCGTTGTTTTTAAGCCACCTGCTGACACCGCTAAGAATAAGACCACCGCTACCCAGCGTCATCGTCGCGCCGCTCTGGATGTTGAAATCCGTCGTCAGCACCAGCGAATTCACGGTCGCGCTGGCGGTCAGTGAGCCGGCGGCGTTGGTGACTTTCCAGTTTTGCGCGGAAGCTCCGGCACCTGTCGTGCTACCGGTGATATTGGTATAGCTTGCGTAGGTGATGATATTGCCAGTGCCGTCCACTGCGGCAAAATCGCCACTGGCTCCGGACGTGCCTGCATTGCCCACCGTCGCCCAGCCGCCGAGGATGCCAGTTGCATCATTGGTCAGAGAGGAACTGGTAACACCAGCCGTGGAAAAATTCACTGCCGCTCCTGTGTTACGGGTAACAGTCCCATTGATGGCGAGTTTGCCACCTGAACCGACAGTCCACGACTGAAAGCCCGGGAGGAGTGTCAGACTGGAACTGATTGTCGTCGTTCCGCTGGTAAGTGTGCTTGCATTGATACCGCTCGACCCAAGCGTGATCGTGCCCGAGGTGAGTGTGTAGCCGGTGGTTGCAAATTGCAGCCCAAGCGCTCCGACATTGGTTCCGACTGTAACGGTGCCCGCAGTGGTTGCGAAGACAGCCGTATCGGTTGTGCCGGTGGTATCCGTCCAAACTTGATCCGTGGAGGCATTAGTCCAGTTGGCAGTGCTGGTATTCCAATTGCCGCCGCCGCCGTAGCTGGTATTGAATGTCGCGTCAGCGCCATCCCAAGTTAGCGAAGCTGCACGTGAACTGGAAGGTTGCAGCGAGAGGATGATGACTGCGGGCAGGCCAATACAAAGGGCCACAAAGCCCCTGAGGCTTTTTTTCATTTTCATGAGGGATATTAGGTTACGGGATTTTCGTGCAGCCCTACGGGATGAGTGATGCAGGGACGCGACAGTTATTCTTTTATTAAAAGCTCGCAATCGATTCGTTCCGAATACGGATTCGGAGCGGTAAATTTCTAAGCGAGGCGCGCGGCCAGTTCGCGGGTGATCCGCCATTTCAACGGCTCGCCAGCGAGATAGCGTTGGTATTCCTCGACCATGTAGCTGCCGCACCGCCGGCACTCCGGACCGAGCGAACCGGCGATGTGAGGACTCATCGTGACATTCTCAAGCCGCAACAAAGGCGAATCCATCGGCAACGGTTCCGGCTCGAATACATCAAGGACAGACATAATGTCCGGGCGCTGACGGAGTGCGTCGATCATGCCTTCAAGCGAGACGATCGGCGCACGCGCTGTATTGATGAAGGTCGCGTTCTTTTTCATCAGTAAAAAGTGCTCCCGCGCAATCATTCCGCGCGTCTCCGGCTTGTCCGGCGCGTGCAGGGAAACCACGTCGCCGAGCATGAAAGCTTCCTCCAACGTGCAAAGCTCCACATCCAGCAGAGCAGCTTCAGCCGTGGTCAAAAAAGGATCATAAACCACACAGCGAAGATCAAAGGCCTTTAGCAGCTCGATAAGCTTGCGCGCAATCATCCCGCAGCCGATGAGAGCTACCGTTGAGCGATAGCATCCCGTTACTTCACGGGTATGGTCGCCCCATCCCTTCCCTGCCCTTACCAATGCTTCGTAGCGCCAAAAGTTTTTGAGGCTTAGCAAAATCGTGGCGAGAGTATATTCCGCGACCGGCACCGCATTTGCCGCATACGCGCTGGTAATCACTATCTCGCGATTCCAAAAGGCTTCCGATGTGCAGTAACCGATCGTTCCCGCGCCGTAAAAGACCGCTTTGAGATTGGGCGCGGCACTGAGAAAACCCTCGTCCATCATCGGCGCGCCCCAGCCGGAGAAGATCACTTCCGCATCGGCCAGCGTGTCGAGGTTTTCGCGCAACGACTCGCGCGTTTGCGGCGGCGTGTAGAAGTCCGCGTGCGCCCTAAGATAACCCTGTTCCTCCGGCCCATAGATCAATTCGCGCGAAGCGGCGTCAAGGAGGAAGAGAGCTTTCGGCTTTTTCGATGAGAAGTCTATCTCGAGCGATTGTCCGCGCGTTTCCGGCGCGACTAATCCGACCGTGGGAGCAGAAATTTCCGAAAACATGCCGGACTATCGCACGCTTGCGCCTCGATCGAAGGTCGCCTATTCCGAATACGGATTCGTGGAGTGGGCACCTTTACTTGAATGCGTATTCTGGCGATGATGCCACCAATGCCCTCCAGTCCCTCAACCCCGCCGGCAACAGTCACCCAAAAGGACATTGCCAAAGCGCTCGGTCTTTCACAGTCCGCCGTATCCAAGGCCTTGAAGAACATGCCGGAAATTGAAGAGGGCACGCGCAAGCTGGTGCAGAAGACGGCGCAAAAGATGGGTTACCAGCCGAACGCGATGGGAGCAGGCCTGGCGCAATTCAAACGCTCCTCCACAATAAAGCCGGTGCACGCAGCACTGGCCTGGCTGAACCTGTGGCCGAAACCCCGGCAATTGCGCAGCTATACGCAATTTGAGAGCTACTGGCAGGGCGCTTTGATGACTGCGGAAAAATTTGGATACCGTCTCGAGGAATTCATCGTCAACGATGCGATGCCCCCCGCACGCCTGGAAAAGATTCTTCTCACGCGTGGCATTCGCGGTCTGCTCATGCCGCCGGTCCCGCACACGGCAGACGTTGATTGGTCCGGTTTTGACTGGAACGAGTTTTCGTGTGTGCGCTTTAGTCGTGCAATGAGAGGGCTGCCGCATTTCCACGTAGTCACCAGCGCACAGTCCGCGAATGCAAGTCTCGCGCTGCGATCCATCCGGGAACGGGGCTACAAGCGCATCGGTTATGCAGGCTACAAGACCGGCCGCTCAACCTATCTTGGCGGCTTTTTGCAGCAGCAGTCGGTAAGCATTCCCACGGCTGACCGCGTGCCGCCGATGCTTCTGGATGAGGAGGTCACAGATGCGGAATTGCAAAACAAGCTATCCGGAAAAAAGCACGCCGAACGGTTCGCAAAATGGCTCGATCAATGGAAAGTCGATGCCATTGTCACCGAGGTTTCCTCCATCGCCACGCTGCTTGAGTTTGCAGGCCGGCGCGTGCCGCAGGATGTCGCCGTTGCCGGGCTCAACGTCAGCGATCTTCCATTCGACGCGGGCATTTACCAAAACCCGCAGGAAATCGGTCGCGTCGCCACATTGGTAGCCATCTCGCTACTTCACGATAACGACCGAGGCATTCCGGCCATTGCGCGTGAGATTTTAGTCCAGGGCGAATGGATCGACGGCAAAAGCGCGCCATCGCGCTCTCGCCCGCACGCTTGAGTCTCGCCGTTCCATTCTTATCCACTGGAACCGGCGCGCATTAGTGCTAGCAGTGTTGTGATGCCGCTGCCCCCCATCACCATCCGCGACCTGGCGAAGAAGCTAGGCTTCTCCCCGGCGACCATTTCCATGGCGCTGCGAAACAGTCCCGAAATCGGAGAGGCGACGCGCAAGCGCATCCAGGCCGAAGCGCAGCGCCTCGGTTACCAGCCGAATGCGATGGCCACGGCTCTCGCCCATTACAAACATACTTCCAAGGTAAAACCGGTGCAGGCCGCAGTGGCGTGGCTTAACGCATGGCCGAACCCCGGGCAGCTCCGCGGCTTCGTCGAGTTCGATTGCTACTGGAAAGGCGCTTCGGAGACGGCGGGGAAGTTCGGCTACCGGCTGGATGAATTTGTCATCGATCAAAACGTCACCGCCAGCCGGATGGGCGAAATCCTCTCCGCGCGCGGCATCCGCGGCCTGCTCATCCCGCCAATCTCGGCGGACGCCGACTCCGACTGGTGGCGATCATTTGACTGGGACGACTTCTCCTGCGTTCGCTTTGGCCGCTCGGCGCAGGCCGTGCCCTCCTTTCACATGGTAACAAGCGCACAGTCGTCGAACGCCGCGCTCGCAGTGCGAATGATGATCCAGAAAGGCTACCGCCGCATCGGCTTCGTCGGCTACTGCGGCAACACCTGGACGTTCCTCGGCGGCTTTCTGCAGGAGCAGCAGGTGAGCATCCCGCAGGCGGACTGGCTCCCCCCTTTCCCACTGCAAAATCAAGACGACGGCGTCAGCGAGTCCTTCATCGCATGGCTGAAAAAATGGAAGCCCGACGCAATCCTTACCGACAGTAAACACACCTCCCATTTCCTCGACAAAGCCGGCGTGCGCGTGCCCGACGACGTCGGCGTTGCCGCGCTGAACGTGCTCGACATTCCCTTCGACGCCGGCATTTACCAGAACCCGGAGGAAATCGGACGCGTCGCGATGCTCATGCTTATCTCGCTGCTGCACGACAACGACCGCGGCATTCCCGTCGTGCAACGCGAGATGCTCGTCAAAGGCACATGGCGCGACGGAACGAGTCTGCCCGTGCGTTAGGAAGACTAAGACGCATTTACGGTTGCCTATTTCGAAGCTGGTTGGTTCATAATTCCGCCTCCTTTGCACTCGATAAAACAACTCCTCCTGGTCGGCGCGACCATCGTCCTTGGCACGGCGCTTCAAGCAGCAGATGCGCCGGCAACGAAACTCACCATTGATCTTCGCTCCACGAGCAAGCAGATTAGCCCCGATCTATTCGGCATCTTCTTTGAAGACTTAAACTATGCAGCCGATGGCGGTCTTTACGCGGAGCTGATCCAGAACCGCTCTTTCGAGTATCAAGCCACCGAGCAGCCGGACTGGAATCCGCTCAGCTTTTGGGAACTCACCCAGCGCGGTGGCGGCAAGGGTGGCTGGTTTGTCGGCGCGGTCGATCCGGTTCACGCAAATAACCCGCACTACCTGATCCTCGACATCAGAAATGCCGGCGACGGTGTAGGTCTCATCAACCCGGGCTTCGACGGCATCCCGGTCAAGGCCGGCGAAATCTACGACTTCTCCGTCTTTGCGCGACTGCTCGATGAAAAGCGTCCGCCGATGCCGATGATCGCGCGACTGGAAAGCAGGAATGGCGAAGTGCTCGGCGAAGCTTCACTACAGATCGCAGGTCTCGAATGGAAACGCGCGGCCGCCGAAATCACAGCGGCTCGCTCCGACGACGCAGCCCGCTTTGTGTTGCTGGCAAAGGATGGCGGCAGAGTCGCGCTCGATGAGCTTTCGCTTTTTCCGCGTCACACTTTCCACGATCGTCCGAACGGCCTGCGCGCCGACCTCGCGCAGACCATCGCCGACCTGCATCCGAAGTTCGTCCGTTTTCCTGGCGGCTGCCTGACGCACGGCGACGGCGTGGAGAACATCTACCGCTGGAAAAACAGCATCGGACCCATCGAGCAGCGAAAAGGACAAGCCAACATCTGGCGCTACCATCAAAGCGTCGGGCTCGGTTACTTCGAATACTTCCAATTCTGTGAAGACATCGGCGCGAAGCCGCTGCCGGTGCTCGCCGCCGGTGTCTCCTGTCAGAACTCCGACCGCAAACGCGGCACCGGCCAGCAATGCGTGCCGATGGAGGACATGCCCGCCTACATTCAAGACGTGCTCGATCTCATCGAGTGGGCCAACGGTCCGGCCACTTCCAAATGGGGCGCGAAGCGTGCAGAGGCCGGGCATCCCGCGCCATTTCACCTCGAGTATCTCGGCATCGGCAACGAAGACCACATAACCCCCGGCTTCAAGGAACGCTTCGCGATGATCTACAATGCGGTAAAGGCGAAGCATCCTGAAATCACCGTCGTCGGCACCGTCGGCCCCTCACCCGATGGATTCGATTTTAGCGAAGGGTGGAAAGTCGCGAACGAATCAAAGGTGCCAATCGTCGACGAGCATTACTACGAGCCGCCGCAATGGTTCCTGAGTCACTTCAACCGCTACGACACCTATGATCGCAACCATTCCAAGGTCTATGTCGGCGAATACGCCTCGCGCGGAAACCAGCTCTTCAACGCCATAGCCGAAGCTGCCTACATGACCCAGCTCGAGCGCAACGGCGACATCGTCCACATGGCATCCTACGCGCCGCTTTTGGCAAAGGTGGGACACACACAGTGGAACCCCGACCTCATCTACTTCAACAACACAAAGGTAGCTCCCACCATCAACTACTGCGTCCAGAAACTCTTCGCCGAAAACTCCGGCGACACCTATTACCAAACCCTCCTCGATAACTCCGGGGATCACCTCGCCGCATCCACAGTGCGCGACAGCAAAAGCGGCGACCTCATCCTAAAGGTGGTTAATAGCGATACGACATCCAAGGCACTATCCATCCATCTTAACGGCGGAAGCAAACCCGGCACCGCAACCAAAACCGTGCTAACCGGCGATCTCAATGCGGTGAATACCTTCGACACCACCAATCCCGTCCTGCCCGAGACCTCGCCCATCACAGTCGGCACATCTTTCGACTACCAGGCGCCACCAAACTCGCTGACAGTTATCCGCATCAAGCGCTAGCAGTGTCGATGCGGCTCTGTTCGCGAAGCGAATGCGCCGTTCTCTAACTTACGAAAACGAACTCAATCGACCAGCGCCGCCGCGGCATCCACGCACACCACGGCGGCGATTGGTTCGTGATGAGCTACACCTTCACCTTCTCCGGCGCCGGTGCCGGAGGTTGCGGCTTTGTGCGATCCACCGTCGCCGCGCGGTCGATGATCTCCCGCGCCTTTTGATACTCGGCGTAAAACTCCGCGTTACTTTCCTCGAATTGCAACACCAGCCGGTCCATCGAGCGCTCCAGCAGGTCATCGCACTTCAAAAACTGCCGCTTGATGTCCGCCGTGATCCGCGCCGTCGAGATCTGCGCCGCGCGCGGCGAACCGACTGCCAGCGAGTAGGCATCGATCCGCGTCTGGAAGGTCTGCAGCGTCTCCGCCGTCACGCCGTAATCCGCGAGGCTCGCCAGGTTTTGCTGTGCAATGTCGTGAACCTCCTGCGCGAGATCGTCGAGCAGCTCCTCGCGCACTTTCAGGTCCGATGGGTTATAGTCCATCTTCGCCTCCAGCGCCGCGTTGTCGGTCTTCGCCGCGAACGACGCCACCGCGCCCGCGTTGCGCATAATCTCGCGCAGCAGCATCTGCTTGAGCCGGTTTTTGTCGATCGTGATGCCCGACCGCGGCGACTTCTGCTGCTGCCCGAGACTCTGGATCAGCGCGATGCGATCGAGGAAATCGTCGAACGAATCGCCGAACGCCTTCAGGCCGGTCCAGTCGTTTTTGTATTTGGTGCAAACCGTCGAGACGGTTTCATACATGTCCAGTTTGTTGAGTTGTGAGTTAATCATAAGTGCGGCGAATCCTGCGAGCAGTTCTGAGAGGGCGGTAGTAGGGAAAGTCCTATTTTTGCAAAGTGAAAACCCTGTAAATATCATCACACCCTAGGGGAAAACCCTTTAAACAAAGCGTGCGCTCTTCTTTATCCTATCGAATACGAATTGCAGTAATTTTTCCGTAGATCGAAGCCGCTTTTCCACATACCGAAGGCATCTTTCCGCACTCCCAAGCGCTCTTTCCACAAATCAAAACCACCTTTCCACCACCCGAAGTCGTCTTTCCATGACTTGAAGCAACCTTTCCACGGCCTCAAACGACCTTTCCACAACCCAAAGCAACCTTTCCACGATTTGAAGCCACCTTTCCATGACCTGAAATCACCTTTCCACGAACTCAAGCGACCTTTCCACGACATCAAATGGCGTTTCCACGACCCGAAGCCGTCTTTCCACAAACTGAAATGGCCTTTCCACGACTTGAAATTGCCTTTCCGCTTCTGGACGTGTCCGGAAATAATACACCCGTCGGCTTTCCCGCTGCTTCAACGAGCAATCCGGCCAACTGAATCACTTTAAATCCTCGGCAATCGCCGCAAACTGCTCCAGCGCCGCCTCCGGATGCCGATCAAATCGGCCGTTTGCGGTTTCGAGATCGTCGCCATCGAGCTTCACCAACACGTCCAATCCAAGGCCCTTCGGAATCGGCGACGCCCGGTCGAACGGCGGCCAGCTCTGATTACTTCGGCTCAAGAAAGAGTATCAACTCGCTTGCGTGCTTGCGCGCGGCTCGTCCTGCTTGGTTTTTCCGAAGATCGCCAGTTCCACCTAGTGAGCTAAAACGACTTTTCACACTCTGCTCACGAATTGTGAAATACTGCCCTGCAATCTCGCGCACCAGGTTTCCCGACAATCCATTGGAGCAAGTATGATCCGGAAACGTGACGATCGCTCGCGCGCCGTTCGAGGCTACACGTTGAAAAAGTTCGCCAAGTGCTTTAGCGGACTCGCTTCCGACACTATATTTCGATCTAGGTCGCAAGTTAGCAGCGGGGTATCGTCCTATTCCTGAAACCTCGCCGCAGCAACCTTGGGCAATGGTTTCAAGGACATGGTAAAATCGGCTGTAATGAACCCCGGAATATGGTGGATCGATAAACACAAGATCTCTTTCACGCACACATTTTGCCGCATCATTAGCGTCGGCCACATCCGCCTTTCCAATCATGACTGCAAATTGCGCCGCTAATGTTCGTAGTTCAGCTATCGTGCGAGCGACAACGTCTTTGCTCCAAGCTTCCGCCAAATAACGTTTTGCAGTGGCGGTTGGTTGAAATGGTTGCGCTGTATGTCCTGGCGCTGCAACGCAAGCGCTTGAAGCACGAATTAACGCGGCCAGAGCGACTGTCCTGCTAGGCTCGTTCTTCGGCAAGGTAGCTCGCAGTGCGTCGATCCAGACGGATTGTTGAGGACTAAAGTAATGTCCACCGTAAGCTTTCGTTATCGGTAGCTCGGCTTGTATCTCACTCCACGCCCGCGCATCAGCTACGAACATACGCGTGAGCTTGGATGGGGTCAGAGCAACTTTAGTGACGCGTTTGCGTGCCCGTCGAATCCATGACTCGAGAGCATAGGAGCCCTTTAGTTCTTGGTTACGATCAATTACAGCTGCTGTCAGCACTGCGCTGTAACGTTGTAGGTCAAAAGCGAGAACTTGAATAGGAAAGCGTGTAGAAACTCGCGCCGCAACGGCGCCGGATCCCGAGAACAGGTCCACAAACCGCAACGCTTTCGGAACTTCTTTTTCAAAGAGTTCGCCCAAACCGTTTTCCAACATCGCCCGCTTTGAACCCATATATTTCACGGCATCAACCCCCACATAGCAATTAGATCGAATGCACCTAGATCATCCAATGGTTCCACGCTAGCGCGTCTCCACGCCCGCAAGGAAAATGCGCCGCCAGCGTTGTCTCGCCACAATCGCGATGCCTGGAGACTTCCCGCAATGTCTGCCCAAGTATCAAAGGGATGGGCAGGATGAGCACCTGCCTCCCAAATGCCATGGGATACTCCCCGCGCTTTCCACCAGAAATCGAGAATAGTAGGAGTATAGTTTCCATTTACCAGCAACCGACGGCTAGCGGCCGTCGCTAGAAACAAAAGCAAAGCTGCTCTTGCGATGATACCGAAATGACAATCTGCGTCTTCTATGGGCAATTGGTTGTCCGCTGCTGTTAAGGCTATTGGCTCATTGTGAGCACTAAGAAAAGTTACCCACTGTGCAGCCTCTGCAGCGGTCATTCCGAGGCCCTCTACCGCCGCCTGCGTAACCTGCGCCCCATGAGCCAAGCGTAATGCCCGCCTAAGCAATAACGCTTCAAGCCGCGGAAACCGCGCACCGTTTGAAGGCTCGAATAAGCGCCATAGCTCCTCAACAAATTCTACGACTTGAGGAGCTGGACTTGCTGGCGGCAAGCGGAGCTCCGATGGACGATAGCTGGCTAAATTACGGGCGCTGCGATCATCCTCGAATACTGACAAATCTGTTCCCCATGCAAGGAGCCAGTGTCGCCCGAGTTCGCGTGCAGGCGTCACTGCATTGAATGCGTCGAGCCAATCCGGTAGCGAAACGCCATTTGGACGAACAAGCTGTGAAAGAAGATCGCCTGACCGTTGAAGGGAGCTCCAATGTCGGAGCACTGGCCAAACAATTGCATGCGTTCCTACAGGGCGAGCTGAATACGAATTCTGTTGCGGATTCCAAACCTGAACATGGGGAAGATGGGAAGTGCCACCATTTCTCCGCACGACAGGATGGCGATTGTCAAAGATTCCTATTCCCTCGCAGCCCAGCAAGCTCATCGCAGCGCGCAATTCCGCATAGTATCCCAAATGAACTGCCGAATAAGTGTCGCCACGCAGGGCACTTTCGACCGCTCGGCCTAAGGTTGACCAACCGTCAATTACATGTGTTGGCGCGGATGCGGCGACATAGCCGGTTAATGCTGCATCATCTACAGCGTGCGCATCTAAGTCTTCTCTGTATTGACCAGTGCAACGAGTTCGATATCGATTTCCCTGCGGCAACCATCGGAGCTGTTTTTGCTGGGGAGCTAAGGTAACAAAGTAGTTTTCGATTGGTTCACGGGATGCACGACGCAGTAACTGCTTCGCAGTTGTAGTCAAGCGAACAGGTCTCATGAATAGCCAAGTGTTTTGGACACCGTTTTCGCGGCACTGGCGACTGTTCCACCAGCTTCAGCCAAGTGTTCCAGCAACTGTTTTCGCAATTCCTTATACCCACTACTTCCACGGAACACCGCTTGTTTGAGGCGTTCCGAGTCGACCAGTCCCGGGGTTGATGACGTTCTCCAATCGTAGGTGCTCAGTCCTTTAGCTATTTCCATGACAAATGGCCTCGCAGCAGTGTCACTAAGAGATTGAATCGCCGTCGAAACAATGTTTTCTTCTGTAGCCGGAGCTTTGGTTCTCTTAGAAGGAGCAATTTGTTCATCCGATTGCCATTCTTCCAAGTTAAGTTCAGATGCTTGGACATAGCAAAGATCATTGAATACAAATAGAATCCCGCGTATTCCTTGATCCGTAGTCAGAAGTGAATGCTTGCCGTAAAAGGCTGCATCATCATCCCCATCGAACAAATCCTCTTGCTCTTTGAGCTGGCGAAGATGCTGTGCCCATTTCGTCTTAGTTCTTGCAACCGCGTCTTTAAGAGCATTACCGACGAAAATCAAAAACGCAGCCTGCATGGCCCGGTTCCAAGGGAGGAAAGTGTCGTCGGTTGCACGTGGCGCGCCAAATAACCCACCAATAGCAACGTTTGAACCCTCCCATTGTTTAACAAAAGTCGCCATTAGCGAGCGGATCCAAGCGGCTTGGGTCGCCATAGCGCTCTCAGACCCAAGTTGTTGCGCAGTCTCGCCAAGCATATTGATTCGTTGGTGCCAAGGACTATCCGGGTGAGACCAGAGGCACTCTACGAGCTCTTGGCAACGCGTTTCCCTATAAATCGAGTGGCCTGCAAACTTTTCGAGCCAATCCTCTCGGCGAAGAAGGGGGTAAAGATCGAAGGCAAGAGAACGATTAATTCGTTTTGGCGTGATATTCACAGACCAGAATAGGTAAGCCTGCCAACTGTGATCTAATCCATGAAACGCAACGACAGGTAGTTCAAAATCATCTCCTGGATTGAAACCCTCAAACGCCCATAGTCTGTGCTGCCCGTCAATGACCTCGATAGGGAAGATAGTTTCTGGTTCCCAGCCGGGTCCCGTAAATCCAGCAGGAAGGTTTAGTGTTGTCGCGCCGTTGGATGCCTCCACCGTGACAAGATCAGATTTGGCGATCACTTTGCCGTTCCGTTCTGCACCCGACGGCAAGATATTGACGATGATTGCTGTGGGCAACCAGCCCGGTTTACGAAGGGCCATCGCATCAGGCATTTCGCGTTTCTTTTCACCCATCTCGCACCATGGATACCCAAAACGAACATAGTCGCGAATTGTTGCTGACCGTTCCTGTTCGTGACCGCGCTGGACATTTGGGTCTTTAGCGCGAGCAATGCCGCCTTTTGTCGACCGCCGGTAGACGCCTGTCAGCGCTTTTAGATCACCCGCCTTGATTCCGCAGAGGAAAAAGTCGGGCTCTGGTTTGGTCTGCCTCGCCTTTTTGTCAAAATGGATTTCATCCCAGTTCGGTAGCCATTGTCGCACTCTCAGAAGTGGAATGGCCGTTGGAAGTTTGCCTTTCTTAGTGCTCATAATTTTAGTTCTAATATTTCAATTTCGTTGAGGGTCCGCTCGGTTCCGTGTCGGAAATCACGCGGACGCCGCACCCTTTCATGCTCGAAGAAGCTGAGCGATTTCACCGAGCGCATGAAGAAGACGCACTCCAGCGGGTTATCCCTACTTTCGGCAGGGCTCTGCGGAGTGGCTCCGCATTTGAAGGAGGCGCTGGCGCGCGAGGCAGTCACGTCGGTGCCGGTGGCGTTCATGTCCACGGTGATGGCGATGCGCGGGAAATAGCTGTTGCGGAACTGCTGGATGAGATCACGCAGCTTCGTGTTACCGATGACTTGTCGTGCTTTTTCTTCCGGTGACATGCGGGCGGCTGTCGAAACGCGGGAGATTATCCGCCCTGCCTGCTTTTGGCGAGAGTGTTGTTGTTTGTTTTCGCTTCGCAGAAAAGCCCGTGTCAGCCGCGCAAAACAATCCATCGTTCGTTCGACTTCATCACGCGGCAGGCGCGATGATCGCAACGGCAGCTTTGCGACGACGACTAAAGCGCGCTAATCGAATCGTGCTACTGCAAAAAGCGCGCGAGATTTTTGGTCTCCCACTTCCGGGCGCGCGCATACCAGTGAAAGTCCTTTTCGCGTTCGAAAAATTCCTCGGTATGCACGATGCGGCGGCGACGTTTGCGGTCGTATTTCTCGGGCACGACGGAGTGCAGCATCTCGTGATAAATCACGTATTCCAAAAACCATTTCGGCACGAACCGCGCGTCGAGCAGCGGATGAATGCGAATGATTTTGTCCTCCTCCTGGATTGAACCGAAAATGAAATACTCGCGCGGGCGCTCCTTGCGTTTGCGGCCCCACGTGATGGTGTAACCGCGCAGCGCGTTGCCGAAATATTTCGCGTTCAGTTTGTGGAAGCTTTCCTTCAGGTCGAAAAATTTGCCGACATGTGAAAACGGCAGCTCACGCTGCATCGGCAGCGTCGGGCGCACAGCGAGACGCTTGATCGGCTTTTTAGTGGCGCGGCTCTTCGCGCCGGTTGGTCCTTTTTTGTGCGGCATAACTTGCGAAAAAGTTAGGCTGCCCGGCGGCTCTAACAAGCTTTAGCTTTCGGGCGGCAAAGATTTGTCGTTTGAGCCTAAAATTTGCTCCAATTTCTTCACGCGCGCATTCAATTTTTCAAGTCGGTTCGTGTAGGCGAGGCGTTTCTTGAAATCATCCTCGTGCAAGGCTGGAATACCGAACCAATGCTCCTTTGGTGGGACACTCTTGCTCACTCCACTCTTGGCGCCGATGATTGCGGCGTCGCCGATTTCGATGTGCCCGACCAGTCCGACCTGACCTGCCAGTGTGACATAGTTGCCCAAACGGGTGCTGCCGGAAATGCCAACCTGAGAGACCAGAATGCAGTGTTTGCCGACAGTGACGTTGTGCGCGATCTGGACCAGATTGTCGATTTTTGTCCCTTCCTGGATCCACGTCCGGCCAAAACGGGCCCGGTCGATCGTGACATTCGCGCCAATTTCCACGTCGTCGTCGATTTGCACAAAACCAATTTGCGGGATTTTCACGTGCTTGCCGTTGGCAAATTCGTAGCCGAAGCCATCGCTGCCGATAACCGTTCCGCTGTGAACCGCGACGCGCGCACCGAGGATCGAGCTTTCTCGAATCGTGACGTGTGGAAAAATTTTGCAATCAGCGCCAAGCGTCGCATTTTGACCGATGAAACTATGCGAGCCAATGACTGTGTTTGGTCCAATCCGCGCGCCGTTTTCGATCACTGCATAAGGTTGAATCGAAACGCCATCGCCGAGCGCCACGTCGTCGCCGATCACTGCTGTCGGATGAATTCCCGGTTTGTAAACCACCGGCGCGGGCGCGAACTTTTCCAGAATCTGCGCAAACGCGAGCGACGGATTTTCAACCCGGATCTGCGTCGCCGAAATTTCCTCCGCGAAGTCGCGCGGCACGAGCGCGGCGCTCGCGCGGCAGCGTTTCAGCGACTGCAAATATCGGCTGTTGCCGAAAAAGGTGAGCTGGCCTTCGACGGCATCGGCAATCGATGCGACGCCGGTGATGCGTGTTTCGCCGGAGCCGCCGGCGACCTGTCCGCCGACGAGCGCGGCGAGTTCATCAATGGTTGCGTTCATGTTTTTAGAAAAGCGCGGTGACGCACGGATTGAAAACGAAAAGTCCGTTGCCGGTCAAAGCAACGGACTTTTCCAAATTACTCTCGCGGTTCCGAAATTACTTCTTCGGCGCGGGCGTCGCCTTCTCGGCAGGCGCCGCGGTGTCCTTGCCTTTGTTTTTGTTGAGCTGCGTGACGATGTCGTCGGAAAAATCCATCGACTCGCGCGCATACAAAACGATCGGCACACCATTGAGGCTCGATCCGGATTTGTCGAAGACGATGTCGAAGTTTTCGCTCTTCACTTTGTCGTTCACGAGTTTTGAGATCTCATCGACGATGCCGTTGCGCATGCGGACGGCCTGTTCCTGAAGCTGCTTCTCGCGCGTATTTTTGAACTCGCCGATTTCGCGCTCGAGGTTCTTCGTTTCGCTGATCAAATCGTCGCGCTTCTTCGAGCTCTCGTCTTTTTTCTCTTTGCTCAGCGCCGCGTTGTTGAGGTCTTCGTTGAGCTTGTTGATTTGATCGAGGTTCTTTTTGTAAGTGTCCATGCGATCATCGAGCTCTTTCTTCGCGGAAGCGCGGGCTTCGTTGATGCGCGACTCGGCGTCTTTGGTCTTATAGTAGGACGAGAAGATTTTGTTCATGTCCACCGTGCCGATCTTGGCGCCTTGTGCGTTGGCGGAAATTGCGCTGGCGAGGAATGCGACGGCGACGAGCGCCGGGAGAATCAGTTTTTTCATATCAAATGGAAGGGCGTGAGTTTAGGAAACGTTAAGACTTCGTCGAGCGGTTTTTGTTCAAAATTGATAGCCGATGCTGAAGTTGAACTGTCCGCTATGACTGTTGTCGTTGGATATTTGAAGCGGAATGCCGTAGTCGAGCCGCACGGGGCCGATTGGCAAATCGAGCCGCAAGCCGAGGCCGAAGTCGGATTCGAGATCGCTCAGGCTGAATGAATACGTGCCGCGATTCACAAAGCCGGCGTCGTAAAACACCGCGCCGCGCACACGCTCGATGATCGGGAACGTGTATTCCACGGTCGCGCGAGCGAGCGTGTCGCCGCCGATCGGTTCGCCGTGTTCATCCTGCGGACCGGCATGACGATAACGGAAACCGCGCAGGTTGTTTGCGCCGCCGAGGAAGAGCCGGTCGAAAATCGGCACGCGATCCTGACTGCCCCAGGTCGAAACCGTCGCGACTTCGCCGTTGATCAACAAAATCGTGTCCCACGGCAGATGGAAATACTGGCTCGCGCTCAAGTCGAAGCCGTAGTCTTTCACGTTTCCGCCAAGACCGGAAACGTTCGCCGAAAAGTCGACGCGCCGTCCCGAGCGCGTGAGGAAAACGCTGTCGCGTGTGTCGTAAGTGATGCCCGCGGTGATCGAGCTCTTCAAATGATCGCCGGCTTCCTGCTTGATCAAATCGGTCGCACCTTTGTCGACGTCGAAGATGTCGATTTCCTCGAGCCGATAATCGAGTCGCACGGAAATGTCCTGCGTCAGCGCCTTGCGCGCGTTAAGGTCAAAGCCGTAGTTGCGCTGGTTGTAGATCGACGAGAGAAACTCGGCCTCGTTGTAAAACGCTTCGCCGCCGACCGACACTTGATAGTCGAGGAACCACGGCTCGGTGAGTGAAATGAGGAAGTCCTTACGCTTCGTGCCGTATTGCGCACGGGCGCGGAAACGCTGGCCGCCGCCGGTGAAGTCGGGCCATTTCAGCAGATCGAAATTCGACTGCTGCACTTCGATGAAGCCGAGCAGGCTGTCGATCGTCGAGAAGCCGGCGCCGAAGTTAAACGAACCGGTGCGCTTTTCCTCGACCAGCACGTTGAGGTCTTTGCGACCGGGAACGAGCGTGTCGCCCGGATAAGTCTCAATCCGCGAGAAATAGTTCAGGTTTTGCAGGCGCTGCTTGCTCGCATCGACGCGCACCGTGTTGTAAACCTCGCCCGGCGCGAGTGCGAGTTCGCGGCGAATGACTTTGTCTTTGGTGCGCGTGTTGCCGCTGATGTTGATGCGTTCGACGTAGGATTGGTTGCCCTCGTCTATCTTATAAACAACATTGATCACCTCGTGACCCGCGCTCGTCGTGTCCGCGGCGACCTGCGAATCGATGTAACCGCGCGCGCCGTATAGATCGGTGATCGCCTTCGAGTCCGCATGGAGATCGGCTGGCGAGAAAACATTGCCCTCGCGCGTGTGAAGCTGCGCACGCACATCGTCCGGCGTGAACACCTGCACGCCGGTTACGCCGACGGTGCCGACGTGATACTGCGGCCCTTCCGTCACTGGAATCGTCAAATCGACATACTTGTTATTGACGCGATCGATGCGCACGTCGCCGATCTGCGCATCGACGTAGCCGTGGTTTTGGTAATATTCGCGCAGCGCCTGCACGTCCGCGTCGAGCTGATCGTTCTTGAGCTGTCCCGCCTTCGTGAGGAAGGACAGCACATTCGCCGTTTTCGTCTTCATCACCTTTTTCAAATCACGCTCTTTAAACACCATGTTCCCCTCGAATCGGATGTGGCGGATCACCGTCTTGCCGCCTTCGGCCACGTTAAAAACCACGCGCGCCTTGCCGGTCGCCGCGTCCGTGTCGGTCTTCTCCGTCACCTGCGTATCGGTGAAGCCTTTGTTCGCGTAAGCATCGAGAATCTTCTGCCGGTCCGCTTCCACCGTTGCTTCGCTGAGCACCTGCCCCGGCTTTGTCGCAAGCGATTTTGTCAGGGTCCCCGCTTTGATCTTAGTCGCGCCCTGCACTTCCACGCTACCGACCGTCGCCTTCGATTGCACGACGACCGTCACCTTCACGCCGTCGCCCTGCGGCTCGCCGAAAATGCGGACGTTCGTGATGCTGCCCGTCGCGTAAAGATTGCGGATGTCCTCCTCGACCGCCTGCTCGGAATAGCCTTTGCCCACTTTCGTCCGCATATTCGCCAGGATGCGCTCGCGGCTCACCGTCTCCGGCCCCGCGTATTGAATCTCGATCTGCTTCACGACCGGCGCCGGCGGCGCATTTTGCGCGAGCGCCGCGGAATTCAGCAACATGCAGACAGCCCCCAGCATGCTAAACAACAGGCGCACGGGCAGACGAAAACGAACAGTATATTTCATAACAAAAAAAATGCCCCGTCCCGCATTATTGCAGGCCCGGCGGACAATCGGCGAAATTGATGGGGAATTGCTGTTTAAACGTCAAGCTTTGTCCAAAGCAATCGCCTCACGCCCGCGGATGAAATTTATGATGCACCGCTTTCAGCCGCTGCTGATCGACGTGCGTGTAGATCTGCGTGGTGGAGATGTCGGCGTGGCCCAGCATTTCCTGGATGATGCGCAGGTCGGCGCCGTTGCCAAGCAGGTGCGTGGCAAAGGAGTGCCGCAGCAAATGCGGGTAGACATTTTGCTCGAGGCCGGCGTGGCGCGCGATGCGCTTGATGATTTGCCAGATACGGACGGTGGTGAGTTTCGTGCCGCGCGTGGAGAGAAAAATCTCGCTGCCGGTGCGCTTTTTTACGAGCACAGGACGTTCGCGGTCGAGATAGACGGCGACGGCTTCGCGGGCTTGTTTGCCGACGGGGACGATGCGCGTTTTGTTCCCCTTCCCCGTAACGCGGATGGTGCCCTGGTCGAGCGCGAGGTTTTCGAGCCGCGCGTTTGCGAGCTCGGAAATGCGGAGACCGCTGGCATAGAGCAGTTCGATCATCGCGCGGTCGCGCAGGCCGAGCGGTTGATTGGTCGGCACGCTGTTTAACAGGCGCTCGACATCCATCTCATTCAGTGTCTCCGGCAAATAGCGCTCGACTCGCGGCAGCGGCAGCGTCTCGGCGGGATCGCTCTCAATGCGCCGGCGCGCGTGGAGAAAACGGAAGAAGATTTTTAGCGCGACGACGACGAGCTTGATCGAAGCCGCTGAAAGTCCTTTGCGCTTACAATGCGCGAGGTAGTCGCCGATCAACGCAAGGGTGACGTCGCACGGCCCGGCAATTTGTTTTGTGCGCGAAAGCCACTCCGCGAATTCCTCCAGCGAGCGCCGCGTGGAGAGCTGGTAATTATCCGAAAGCCCGCGTTCCGTCGCGAGATAAAGGATGAAATCGTCAATCGCGGACTGCATTTTAAACGATCCGCAGATTGCGCAGACTTTCGCAGATTGTGCGCGACGATTTAACTAAATCTGCGGACAAATTCATCGTTGTCCGTCCGTCAGCCGCTCGAATGCTTCGCGATATTTCTCGCTCGTCTTCCGCACCACGTCCGGCGGCAGCTCCGGCGCCGGCGGCGTTTTGTTCCAATCGAGCGTCTCGAGATAATCGCGCACGAATTGTTTGTCGAAACTCGGCGGGCTCGTGCCGACGACGTATTGATCGGCAGGCCAGAAACGCGACGAATCGGGCGTTAAACACTCGTCGATCAGGATGAGTTCTCCGTCGTGCATCCCGAACTCGAATTTCGTGTCGGCGACGATGATCCCCCGCTCCCGCGCATAATCGCGTCCGGCCTCGTAAATGCGGATGCTCAGCTCGCGTGCGCGTTGCGCGATGTCATCGCCGACGAGCGCGTGGCATTCGTCCCATGAAATATTGATGTCGTGCCCGGTGGCCGCTTTCGTCGCGGGTGTGAACATCGTTTTTGGCAACTGCGAAGCCTGCTGCAAACCGGCCGGCACAGGCTCGCCACAGATCGTGCCGCTCGCGTGATATTCCTTCCAGCCGGAGCCTGCAAGATAACCGCGCACGACACACTCGATCGGCAGCGGCTGCGCTTTTTTAACGATCATCGCGCGGTCGCGCAGGATGCTTTCGAATTGTTTCAACTCTCCCGGGAACCGGTCGAACTCCGCGGTGATGACGTGGTTTTTAACAAACCCAAACGTGCGAAACCAGAATGCGGAGAGCTGCGTGAGCACCGCGCCTTTGCCGGGAATCGGGTTCGGCAGGATGCAGTCGAACGCCGAGATGCGGTCGGTCGCGACGAAAAGGAGCGCGTCGCCGAGGTCGAAAATCTCGCGGACTTTGCCGCTGGCGACTTTGCGCAGACCGGGCAGGTCGCAATGGGTGATTTGCATTTATGATTGATGACTGATGATTGATGATTTGTCGCTACACGCTTGCGCGTGCCTTCTTTCAAATCATAAATCATCGATCGTAAATCATAAATTTCGCGCGGTAATCGCGCGGGCTGTGCCCGGTCTGCCGCTTGAATCGCAGCGTGAAATAGAACGGATTTTTGAATCCGACCTGCTCCGCAATTTCGGCGATGGTGCTCTGCGTTCGCTCCAGCAACTGCCGCGCGCGCATCATCCGGCGGTCTTCGAGAAATTGCTGCGGCGTCTTGCCGACCTGTTCGCGAAACAGGCACGCAAGCCGCGACTGCGATATGCCGCAGCGGCGCGCGAGTGACGCCGCGTTGGTTTCATCTGCGAAATTGCTGGAGAGAAACTCCACCGCGCGCCGCACCCGCGTGTCGAGCGGACGTTCGCGCGCGGAGGGATTGACCGCATCGCACCACAGCAGCACTTCCTCGAGCGCGTTCATCGCGAGCGCTTCGCTGCGCGGAAATGGACCGTGCGCCAATCGGTTCGCATCGCGAAAACGGCGCAGCACGCGCTCGCGGATTTCGCGATCGGCGATGCTCAAGCGCATCACACCACGCGCGGCTTCCGGCCATTTCAGCCAATCGTGCCACTCAGGACGCGGAATAAAATGAGTCCAAATTAAATCCCATTGCCGCTTTGATTTCTCGAGCCCGTAATCGTGAAGTGTATGCGGGCGCAGTAACACCATGTCGCCCGGTTGGGCGAAAAATTCACCTTCCGCAAAGCCGAAGCGACCGCGTCCGCGGATGGTGTAGATCAAGAGCCAATCAGCCGTCCCGCGTTCCCGCCAGATCGTGTAGCGGTGTTTCATATGGAATTCGCCTGTCGTTAATTTGCCCGATTGCGGCGAGGCTGTGTTTTTCCGCATGATAGGATATTATAGGTATTTCGTTATTCGTTGCATTCACAAATTTTGTTTCCGCACTATCTTTTTTGCATGCAAGCAACCGCTTCCTCCACCGATCTCTCCGCACTGAAAGAGCAATTCGACACCGACGGCTATTGCGTCGCGCGCCGCACTTTTTCGCCGGATGAAGTCGAGGAAATCAAAGAGACCTTCATGCATCTGAACGCCGAAATGCCGCAGCGCTGCGAGCAAAACGTGAACGAAGCGAACGATCCACTCGCGAAATTCCCGCGCATTTTAAATCCGCACCGGACAAATGACGTCGCGCGCCGTTATATGCTTCACACGCGCGTCTGGGAAATTCTAGAGGCGCTGTTCGGCGAAGAGCCGCTCGCGGCGCAGAGCATGTTCTATTTCAAGCCGCCGGGCGCGCGCGGGCAGGCGCTGCACCAGGATCAGTTCTATCTGCTCGTCGAGCCGGGCACGTGCATCGCGGCATGGACGGCGATCGACGACTGCGACGCGGAAAATGGCGGAATGCTCGTGGTGCCGAAAACACACGACGCCGATATCGTCTGTCCTGACGAGGCCGATGCGCGCATTTCGTTCACCACGCATTTCGTGCCGGTGCCAAAAGGCCGGAAGCCACAGCTCGTGCCGATGAAGGCCGGTGACACGCTGTTCTTTAACGGCAGCGCGATCCACGGCTCCGGACCGAACCGCTCGAAGACGCGCTTTCGCCGCTCATTCATCAGCCATTACGCAGCGGGATCCACGGGCAAAATTTCCAGGCATTACCAGCCGCTCGTGCGCAAAAACGGATCGGATGTGTTTGTAGAAACCAACGAAAGCGGCGGTCCGTGCGGCAGCGAGTGGGCTGGCGCGGTGCATTAAATTTAACCGCACCGCTTTAAACGCGGAGGCTTGCGTTTTCACGGCCGGATGTTTACGCGTGAGCGCTCATGCAGACGGCGCGCATCTCTTTTTATCCGGACAATCGCATCGGCGAAATCGATCCGCGCATTTATGGCTCCTTCATCGAGCATCTCGGTCGCGCGGTTTACAATGGCATTTACGAGCCGGAGCATCCGACAGCCGATGAGGATGGTTTTCGCCGCGATGTTTTGGATTTCGTCCGCGAACTGCGCGTGCCCATCGTGCGCTATCCGGGCGGCAATTTTGTGTCGGGTTACAATTGGGAGGACGGCGTCGGCCCGCGCGATCAGCGTCCGCGCCGGCTCGATCTCGCGTGGCGTTCGCTCGAAACGAACGCTGTCGGCGTGAATGAATTCGCCGCGTGGGCGCGCAAAGCGAATAGCGAAGTGATGATGGCGGTGAATTTCGGCACGCGCGGCATCGATGCAGCGCGCGAATTTGTCGAATATTGCAATCATCGCGGCGGCACGAAATGGAGCGATCTGCGCATTTCGCACGGCATTCGCGAGCCGCATCGATTCCAGCTTTGGAACCTCGGCAACGAAATGGATGGCCCGTGGCAGGTCGGCGCGAAAACAGCCGACGAATACGGCCGCCTCGCATGCGAAACGGCGAAAGTAATGAAAGCCGTCGATGAAAGCATCGAACTCGTCGCGTGCGGCAGCTCGGCGCGGACGATGGACACGTTTCCGCAATGGGAGGCGACGGTGCTCGATCATTGCTACGAACGCGTCGATTACATTTCGCTGCACCAGTATTTCGGCAATCGCACCGGCGACACGCGCCATTTCCTCGCGGAGTCGGTTGGCATGGAGGACTTCATCAAAACAGTCGCGGCGACGTGCGATTTCATCAAAGCGAAGAAGCGCAGTAAAAAGACGCTGATGCTTTCGTTTGACGAATGGAACGTCTGGTATCACTCCAATGCGCAGGACCGTAAAATCGAGCTGTGGCAATTCGCGCCGGCGATGCTCGAGGATATTTACAATCTGGAAGATGCGCTGGTAGTCGGCTGCATGATGATCGCACTGCTTAAACATGCCGATCGCGTGAAGATCGCGTGCCTCGCGCAACTCGTGAATGTCATCGCACCGATCATGACCGAAAACGGCGGCAGCGCCTGGCGACAGACAATTTTCTATCCATATCTGCATGGCTCGGTCTTTGGGCGCGGCGTCGCATTGCGCACGGAAGTTAGCGCGCCTTGTTACGAAGATTCGGAATTCGGCGACGTGCCGCTGCTCGAAGCAGTCGCGACTTTTGATGAAGCGGCGGAAACCGTAACGATCTTCGCGGTAAATCGCGATCTCGAGAATGCGCTGCGACTCGAAGCAGATCTGCGCCCATGGCCGGATTACAGAGTGAGCGAGCACATCGTGCTTGAACACTCCGACAAATTCGCGACAAACACAGCCGGAGAGCCGCAAACCGTCCAGCCGCATTCGTGCTGTGAGACAGCGTTAAACGATGGCCAGCTTACTGCAATCTTGCCAAAACTCTCGTGGAATGTCGTTCGTCTGAGCCGGCGTTAGAATTGTGAAACGCGAGTCGCTGGTTTTCTCCATTATTATCCCGCTCGAATATCATCGCGGACAAGCCGATCGCTGCCTGCGCGCATGGACGCAGGAGCAAACGTTCCCGCGCAAAAATTACGAGATGATCCTCGTCGCGCCGCGCAATTTTCCCGCAGGTGAGCTGCAAGCACTGCGCGCATTTTTGTCGCCGCACGATCAACTTCTGATCCGCCGCGAAGAGCACGACATGCCGCTTTGTGCAGCAGGCGCAAACGCTGCGCGCGGCGAAGTGCTCTTTTTCACCGAGTCGCACTGCTGGCCAGAGAGCGATGTCTTGGAAAAATCGGCAGTGACGCTCGACGCGCACCCGGAGTGGGCCGGCTTTAGTGGTCGCTCCATCAGGGTGACGCACAACCGTTTGTCAATCGTCGAGGCCGATCTTTACGAAGCCGACATCGAGGAAGGCATGTTGCGGCATCCATGGCGCAAGGTTCTCGACCAATGTTTTGTTGGTCGCCGCGACCCGTATTTTCAATGCGGCGGCTTTGATCCCGACCTCGGCCATTTTTCTGAATGGCTGCTCGCCGCGCGATTTTATTGCGCCGGATTCACCGTTGGTTACGCGCCGGAAATTCGCTTTCATCATCATTACGTCGGCGATCTGTGGGAGCTGACGGAATTCACGTGCGATTTCGTGACGGGGGAAACGCGTTTTCTTGCGAAACATTCGCCCGAGCCGTGCACGTCCGTGCTCGACGAAGTGCCGGAATGGACTGAGCGCGAGAATTGGAACCGCGATACAGCGCAACGAATGGTCGAGTTAACATTGCGCGACGGCGATATCGCCGGCGCGTTTCGTTGGTTACCGGCCGCCGTCGCAGGACCGTGGTTCGAATGGCTCGTGACATTTTTTCGGACGGCGTTTTTATTCTGCCGCGTGAATTGGGCAGCGCATTTTCAACCGGTCGATTCGCTTCGAGCGACATTGCTTCGATACGATGCCGCTCTCGTGCACTTGCAAAGGCTTAGCGGGTTGTTTAACGACACACATCATCTTTCCCCGGTGACTGCGTGGACTCCCGATCGGATCAGCAAACTTCCAATCGCCGGATTTCATCTCGCAGAAATTTGGCGCGAAGTGCCATTTCGCTGGAGTGAGCCAGCCGCAATGATCGAGTTGCCAATTGCGCCGGGCCATTACCAAATTCGGCTCGATTACCTCCCTATCATTTCAGCGAAAAAGAAACGGCTACGCTTTTACATCAACGAAGAAGCTGTCGATGCGCGCGCGATCGAGCATTTTCACGATCATACAGTTCTAACGATCGAAGTGCCCAACGCCTCTGCCATCCGACTCGGCTGGACCTGCTCGCGCGCAAACGCGCCTGGCGATTCGCGGAAACTAGGCGTTCCGCTACGCGAAATAAGCTGGCGAATCATCGAATATCCGACGGCTCGTTGACACTTCGAAACAGCGGCGCATCAGCTTCGCAAATGTGCAGCGCTTTGATCAACCCACGCGAGGCGCACTCGCGCGCGAAATGCTGAATCGAGCGATCGGGACTCATCAGCGCATCCATCGCGACGGTGCGCGCCGCCTTCGGGTAAACCGCCGCGAGTCCCTCAAAAAGCAGGTCGTGTTTCGGAACGACACCACGTGCAGGTTCACACGTTTGCAGCAGGTTTTTTAAATAACTGGCGGTCATCCACGGCATGTCGACTGCGAGCACCAGCACGAGCGGGTGCGCAGCAGCTTCCAGCGCACTCTCGATGCCCGACAGCGGGCCCGCGTCCGCGATTTGGTCTTCGACAATCAGCACGCCGGCTTCGGCATAAGCGCTGCCTTTGCGTCCCGAGATGAGCATTTCGTTGGCTCCAAGCGCATCGAGCATCCGCATCTGGCGCAGCCAAAGCGGCTCGCCTTCGAATTCGACGAGCGCTTTGTCGCGACCCATGCGCGACGATTTGCCGCCAGCCATTAAACATGCGGTGAACTTCGGGCGCAGCATGGCGGGCTTAAAAAATATCGCGCTCGATTTTCACCGCGCACGATTTGTAAGACGGCTGGCGTGACTGCGGGTCAAACGCTGGAAACGTGAGCTGGTTCGTGATCGCGTAGTGCATCGGCATGAACACCTGCCCCGGCTGAACAGCGGGCGTGATCACCGCTGCGGCTTTGACCTCGCCGCGTCGGGATAAAATGCGCACCAGCTCGCCGGGCTTGATTCCAAGCCGCTCTGCGTCGGATTCATTCATCTCAACGTAAACATTCTCAGGATAAAGTTTGCGCAGCACTGCTGATTTTGCGGTGCGGGTTTGCGTGTGCCATTGTGATGACGTTCCGCGGCCTGTTAGTAGAATAAACGGATAGTTATCACACGTCTTCTCCGGAGTTTCGCGCGGCGCTTCGAAAATGAATTTCGCCTTTCCGTCGGGATGAAAAAAGCGCCCGTCCTCAAACAAACGGCGCTCAGTCTCGAGCTTGCCGGTTGACGGTTTTCCGGTTTCGGGCAGCGGCCACTGCACGCCGCCGCATTCATCGAGCATTCGATAATCCTCAATGCCCGTGATGTCGCACGGCTGGCCACGCGAGAGATCTTTCAAAATCTGAAACACCGCTTCCGGCGAAGTCCATTTTTCAAACATCTGCCCGCAACCCCAATACGCGGCGATGAGCTTGAAAATGTTAAAGTCCGACAGCGCCTGCCCCGGTGCGCGCGAGACTTTTTTTACGAGCCCGAAACGTCGCTCGGAGTTAATGAACGTGCCGTCTTTTTCCGCCCACGCAGCGGCCGGCAGCACGAGGTCGGCGCACTGCGCGGTTTCGGTCGTGTGATACATGTCCTGCACGACAAGAAATTCGAGTTTGCCGAGCAACTCGCGCAGGCTGTTTTGGTTGATCCACGAATGCGACGAGTTCGTCGCGACGATCCACAACCCTTTGATTTTGCCGCTGCCGATGCCGTCGATGATTTCGTCATAAGCCAGACTGTTCCCGTCGGGAATGCACCCGGCGTCCATGTCGAGAACGCGTGCGACTTTTTCCCGGTCTTGCGCGTTTGTAAAATCGTGGCCGCCGAGCAGGTTCGTCGTGTTCGAGAAAAGGCGCGAGCCCATCGCGTTGCACTGGCCTGTGATCGAGTTTGCACCGGTGCCGGGCCGGCCGATGTTGCCGGTCATCAGCGCTAGATTGATGATCGCCTGTGCGGTGCGCGTGGCCTCGTGGCCTTGGTTCACGCCCATCGTCCACCAAAACGAAACGCGTTTTCCTGCGTGAATCGTTTCGGCGAAACGCCACAATTGATCGACGCTTAAACCAGTCGCCTCGCTGACGTAATCGGAGGTGAAGCGCGTCACGAACTGCGCAAACTCTTCGAAGTCGATTGTATGACTGTTGATAAACCCGCGATTAATCCACCCGCTGGCGATTAAAATGTTCGCGAGCCCGTAAAACAGGATGAGATCTGATTTCGGCGCGAGCGCGTAATGTTGCGTCGCGGCCATCGCGGTTTCAGTTTTGCGTGGATCGACCACGATAATTTCCGGCTTGTGCGGATTGCGGCAGATGCGCTGCCACATGATCGGATGCGCGATGCAAAGATTCGAGCCAATGAGCACGATCACGTCCGACTCTTCAAAATCGGCATACGTGTAAGGTGGCGCGTCGAAGCCAAACGATTGTTTATACGCCGTCACCGCAGTCGCCATGCACTGCCGTGTGTTGCCGTCGCCGTGGATCATGCCCATGCCAAATTTTCCGAGCGCACCCAGAAACGCGAGCTCCTCGGTAACAATCTGCCCTGTGCCGAGCCACGCGACTGATTCGCGTCCGTATTTTTTCTGAATTTCTTTGAGCCGCTCGCAGAAAATAATGAGCGCGCGCTCCCAGTCGCACGGCTCGAGTTCGCCCGCATCATTGCGTAAATAAGGCGTCATCGCGCGATCTTGCGCGGCCAGGGGCGTGAGTGCTTCCCAGCCTTTCGGGCAGGCCATGCCGAGGTTCACGGGATAGTCACTGGACGCACTGACATTAATCGCCTGGCCGTTTTTGAGATGCACATTCAAGCCGCAGCCGGTCGAGCAAAAGCCGCAAACAACCGTTGTTGTAGCATCGGGAGTCAATCGCGCGGGGACTTTTCCCAAACCGAAATCTCCTGGATGCAACACCAGCTCTTGCGTGAGCGCGCCATCGTGCTGGCGAAAAATTGGCGCGGCTTTTTTCAGCAATTTTTTCATGCGTTCATTCCTCCAGGCATTTTCGGCGCAATGACTGCGGTGAAAAAAAGGTAACGTTCCAGTAATTCACCTAAGAGCGCGAAAAACAAAATCCAGCACGTCACCGCGAGCGTGGCGAGTCCGGGCGCGGGATGACTGATGAGAAAATAAAGCGGCAGCACCACTCCGCCGAGCAGACCGGTGATGAACCGGATGCCCATCGCTTCGCCCAGTTCACCGACCATCAGCAATGCCGTGCGTTTCAGCGGTGAAAACTCCTTGTCCAACAAATGCCGCAATGTCGATGCCTCAGTCAGTAATTTTAAAACCGTTAACGCAATGAGAAAACCACCAAGTCGCGCGGTGATTTGGCGAAAACCAGCGTCCGCCGTGATGTCCGGCATGAACACCGCCCGTGCTGTCGTTGTAAACAAAATCGTCGCCGGCCCGAGCAGTGCCGCACTTCCAAAAAACTTCATTGCCGTGAGCGCGCCGTTCCAGAATTTGCGTCGGGTATCCTGATAAATCTTCAGCGAGCAAAAAATTCCACCGAGTCCGCTAGCGAAAACCGAGACGCCGAGCGGCTGCTGGAAAGGACTCAGCCTTGAAATCCAAAACGACGACGCATAAGCCACGGCAAGCCCTGCGAATAATCCAAACGCAACAATCTCGCGGCTCAGCCATGACGTTTTCAGCCCGACCACAGCGCGCCAAGCGTAAAGCGGACGCCCGAGGTGCAGCACGCTGGCACCGATCGCGAGCAGGCCAAGTGCGAGTGCGACGAGCGAATGAAATGGCGTGAGTTTTTGCATCAACTCAGCCGGAAAAAATCGCCGCAATGCAATCGCCACGCCAAACCCACCGACCGAGAGTTGCGTGAGCACGAGCATCACGACAAGCGGCGGATGCGCGTGCTGCGGTTTGAGATTGTGAAAATCGGCCGAACGCATGTTGTTGGGCAAGCCGCGTTTGCTCGTGTAACGCGTTGTCGGCAGCGTGTAATCCGGCAGCGGCGCGCCGGGCAAAAAACGCTGGTTCGCTGCGCGCCGCACTGTTTCCTTGCTGACAGTTTCGATGCGAATCGCGCCGTTCGGGCACGCCTGCACGCACGCGGGCGCTTCGCCCACCGCGAGCCGCGAATGGCACATATCGCACTTGCGCACAATGCCGCGTTTTTTCGAATACTTCGGCACGTCGTAAGGGCATTTCAAAATGCAATACTGGCAGCCGAAGCACTGGTCATCGAGATGCCGCACGATGCCGGTGACTGGGTCTTTTTCGTAGGCATTCGTCGGGCAGCCGTTCATGCAGGCGGGATCAACGCAATGATGACAAGCTGTTGTTACGGTCTGCTGCACCGGTTCGATCGCTGTGCAGCCAAAAATCACGCCGACATCGCGCCATGTTTCGCCGTCATCAAGTCCATTCAAATTGTGACACGCGGTGACACATGCCTTGCATCCAGTGCATGCATCGAGATCGACAGCAAACGCGTATTGCTCGCCATCGCGCGGCCTTTCAAGCGGTATCAGATCCCGGTAAAACTTCGCTTGCGCTGGTAATCCGTCAGCCTCGTGCAATCGCGAAAAACGATCGACGGCAGTAAGCGATTGCTGCTGCGCAAGCAGATCGTCGATGAGCGTTTTACCTGAGATTTTCACGCTCACTCGTCATTGCTGAAGATCGCCTGCAACGAATTCAAATCGTGCCGCTGCGTGAATCTTTGGAACGTCTCGCCCTGCTCGCGATGACGCAGATAGCCACGCAACATTTTTTCCAGCGTCGGCTTCAGCTCCTCGAAAACAATGTTGGAAAAGACCTGCCGTCCGACAGCCTGATGCGCACCGAAGCCGCCACCGACAAAAACGTGATAGCCCTCCTCACATTTGATTTTCGTGCCGAGCAGCCCGATGTCACCCATGTAATGCTGTGCACATGAATGCGGGCAGCCTGTGAGGTGGATGTTAATCGGCAGATCGAGCGTGATTTTTTTGTCCAGAAAATCGGCGAGCGCAATTGCGTGGCCCTTCGTGTTGGCCTGTGCATATTTGCAATACGAATTGCCTGTGCACGCAATGAGTCCACCTCGCAATAACGATTGCTGAGTATCGAAGCCGATGCGCCGCAGCGCCTTTTTCACCGTCTCGACGAAATGATCCGGCACATTCGGAATGATGAAATTCTGCCAAACGGTGAGCCGGATTTCGCCTGAGCCGTAAAGATCGGCGATCTCCGCGATGCGGATCATTTGCTTCGGCGTGATCTGGCCGACCGGCATCGCGACGCCGACGTAGTTGAGTCCACTTTGTTTTTGCGGATGCACGCCGAGATGGGTATGCGGTGCGGACTGGCTTGGATGCTGGATTTGCGCCGGATCGAGCAACACGCGACGCAACTCGTAACCGAGCACTTTTTCGGTCTCGGTGAGATATTTTTCGAGCGACCAGGTTTCGAGCAGATGCTTGAGCCGCGCTTTTTTGCGGTCGTTCCGATTGCCGTTTGTGATGAACACGCGGACAAGCGCGACGATCACTTTGTTGAGCTCTGTCGGCGAAACGAGCACGCCAAGATCGCGCGCGAACGCTTTGTGTCCGGTCGCGCCGCCGAGTGCGATTCGGAAGAAAATTTCGTCGCCGATTTTCACCGCTTTCGCGCCGATGTCATTCGTGTCCTCAACCGTGCCGATCAATCCGCCGCCATCGTAAGCGATGTTAAATTTTCGCGGCAGATCGTAAAACGAGCGGTCGTTGATGATGATTTGCGCCAGCTCCTGGCAGAGCGGCATGACGTCGATCAATTCGTGCGGATCGATGCCCGCTGTCGGATTCGCGGTAATGTTGCGGATGTTGTCCGCGCCCGCACCGCGCGTGTGCAAGCCGACTGACTGAATACGTCGCAACACTTCCGGCGCGTCTTTCGGCTGGATCAGACGAATCTGAAAATTTGCGCGTGTTGTGATTTGCACGTAGCCACTCGTGAGTTCTTTCGCGACGTTCGCGATCTCGCGAAGCTGAAATGTTTTCACGAGTCCGCCCGGAATCCGCAGCCGCGCCATGAACGCTTCTTTGTTTGGCGTGAGGAAAAATAAGCCGTTCCACTTGAAGCGAAACAGGTCGTCCTTCTCCGGCGCTTTGTTCGCCGCCGCGTTTTTAAGCAACTGCGGATATGCGTCGAGCGGATGCAGCTCGTGCTTCACGCGTTCCTCGAAAATCAAATCGTCGAGCGAGACTTTTTTCTCCGGCTGCGGCGCGGCTTCGACGTCAGAAAATTTCAATCCACGCGCGGACAATCCAGAGAAAAATCCGTCGAGATATTGCCGCTGCGTTTCGTTCAGCGGTTCGCCATTGATGTGCTGGATGGGAACGGGGCTCGTGCTCATTTTAATAAACGTCGCGCTGATAGCGCTTCTCCGATTTCAGTTGTTGCACAAATTGCACAACCGCTTCCTTGCTCAATCCGCCGGCGGTTTCGGCAATCGTGTGCAGCGCCGCATCCACATCCTTCGCCATTCGCGATGCGTCGCCGCAGACGTAAAAATGCGCGCCTTCCTGCAACCATGCCCAAAGCTCCGCGGCGTTTTCGAGCATACGGTTTTGCACGTAAATTTTCTCCGATTGATCGCGCGAGAATGCCGTGGAAAGCCGCGTTAAATGGCCATCCGCGAGCATTTGCTCGAGTTCCTCGCGATAGTAAAAATCACACGCCTCGCGCTGCTCGCCGAAAAAGAGCCAGTTCTTTCCTTTCGCTTCCGTCGCGAGACGCTCGTGCAAAAATCCGCGAAACGGCGCAATGCCCGTGCCTGGTCCGATCATGATGATCGGCGTGTCACCATTCACCGGCAGACGAAAACCGTGCGAGGTCTGGATGAAAACAGGCACCATCGTTTGTTCGTCAACGCGTTCAGCCAGGAATGTTGAGCAGACACCTTTGCGCGCTCGACCGTGCGAGTCATGCCGAACGATGCCGACGGTAAGGTGTACCTGACCCGCGTGCGCTTTCGGGCTCGATGAAATGGAGTAAAGACGCGGCGCCATTTTTTTCAGCAATGTGACGAATTCGGCGGGCGCGAAACGCGCTTCGGATATTTCGTGCAGCAAATCAATTACCTCGCGACCCCAAAGCCATTTTTTCAGATCGGCCTTTCGTTCCGGCGCGAGCAGCTCTCGAATCATTGCATTTTTTTCCGCGACTTTTTGCAGCAACTCCGCACCGGGTTTTGTGATGTCGAAGCAATCAGTTAACGCTTTGCGCAGCGATAACTCGCCACCGTTCGGAATCGCGACCGCTTCTTCGCCATCGCAGCCAAGTGCGCGCAGCAAATCGTCGACGAGAGCCGGGCAGTTGCTCGGATAAACGCCGAGCGCATCGCCCGATTCGTAATTGAGACCCGAGCCCTCGAGCGAAATTTCAAAATGACGCGTTTCTTTGCCGGAGCCTTCGCCGGTGAGTTTGCGGTTCGTGATCAGGCGCGCGGAAAACGGGTTTGTTTTGGAATAAACACCCCCGGAAGCCTGCAAAGGCCGCAATGTTTCAGCAGTAATATCCTTTGCGTCCTCTGCTGGCGTTGCGTGAGAAACTAACTTTCCAAAGACGCCGTCGATCCAGGCGTTTGCCGGAGCTTCGTAATCCACATCACAATCCGTGCGATCGTGAATCCGTTTCGCGCCGATCTGCGCGAGCCGTTCATCGATTTTTTTTCCAGCGGCACAGAACTCGGAATAATTCGTGTCACCTAGCGCTAGCACCGCGTAATTCAAATGCGAAAGCACGCTCGCTGCGTCGGTTTGCAGCCAGTCCCAAAACTCCTGGGCGTTGTCAGGCATGTCGCCATCGCCATAGGTGCTCGTGACGACGAGCAGGTTTGTTTCGCTTTTCCAATCGACGCTCGCGTGTGTTGCGGCATCGATTACACGCGGTTGACAGCCGCGCGCCCCGGACTGCTTCGCAATGCGGCGCGCGAGTCCTTCGGCGGTTCCAGTCTGGCTGCCGAACAGGATCGTCAGCGGAACTGCCGGTTTGGCCGCAGCCGGCGCTTCTGCTTGATCTGCGGACGCGCTCGCAAATAAACCCGCGAGAAAGCCATTGAGCCAAAGACGCTGTTGCGAGCTAAACGGTGCGTTATCAGGAATGAACGGGACCGATTTCATTTCAGGAGAATTTTAACGAGCAAGGCGACAACGATCGCGAGCAGGACGAAAAAGCTGCTTTTGTAAAACAGCAGCGGATTGCGCTCGATCCAGTTTGTCTCGCTATGATGGAACGGCTCGACTTTGTCAGGATGATCGAGGTCGAAAAGCATCTCGGAGAAATTTTGGTAGCGCCATTCGGCATCGACGCTAAGCGCACGCAGCAGCAGCGATTCGAGCCACGGCGGGAGATTTGGGTTCAGCGTTGACGGAGATTTAACGTGATGAAAATGCGGCGTCTGGAAGCGCTCGATCTCGCCGAACGGAAACGCATTCGTCAGCGTCTCGAACAGCGTCACGCCAATTGAAAAAATCTCGGTGCGCTCGGAAATCGGTGCTTCGTGAAATCGCTCCGGAGCAAGGTAGCTGGCCGTTCCCGCGCGCGAGGTGATCGAGAAAACCTCCGTCATGCTGCCGAAATCGACGAGCTTGAAATGCACCGAATCATAGCCGCTCAGCACCAGGATATTTTCCGGTTTGATGTCGCCGTGAACGAGGTCGAAGCGCATCAAGTATTGCGCGGCGCGGAGCAAAAATTTGCCGAGCGCAATCGCTTCGTCGATCGACAGGTGGCGCGAGCGCAGCAGCGTTTTTAAACTCGGAGCCTCGACGAATTCCATCGCGTAGCAGCGCGACCCCGCGTTTTCCGGAACGAATGCTTTCACGAAAAAATCGGCGTCGAGCCGCGTCGCGTGCCACGTTTCCTTGATGAATTGATTGAGCACCGCCTCGTTATCGCGCGCTTCGAGCGGGGCAACTTTCAGCGTGAAGCGCTGGTCATCGCGCGTCGCAAGCCAGACGCGGTCGCTGTGCTGGAAAGGTTTGACAAGCGTAAAGCCTTCGATGACGTCGCCGCGCTTGAGCGACTCGGGAATTTCGAGCGGCAATTGACTCACGGTTTTGAGCTTACCGGTTTCAGCGATATCGATCACTACCGCGCTCATGTCGTCGAGCAACTCGGGCGTTGCCTTTTTCCGCGCGCTTGTGACAAGCGACCGCGCTGCACAGCGCTGGTTGAGCTTTGCTTTGAGCGTGTCATCATCGAGCACGTTCGAGAGCCCATCGGAGCACAGCAGCGCCACATCGCCATCGGCAAGATCGAATTCAAAACAGTGCGGCTCAACCTCCGGTTCCATACCGACAGCGCGACTCAACACGTGTTTAAATTCAAGTTGATCGCAAACATGATCGTCCGAGAGCCGGTGCAGGCTGCCATTGCGCGCGAGGTAAATGCGCGAGTCGCCGACGTTGAGACCGTAGAGTTTGTCGCCTTCGATCACAGCGGCGCAAAGTGTCGAGATCATCTCCGGTGCGTCGTAACGCGCGAGCGAGTCCTGATAAAGCGTGCGGTTGATTAATTTCGTGAATTCCTTGAGCGCTTTTTGCGGACTCCAGGAATGCGGACGCGCTTCGAAATTGCTGACCAGTGATTGCACGATTTTTGCCGAAGCGTGCCGTCCTTCGCGCGCTGCGCCCGCGCCGTCTGCGACGACCGCGATGATCGTTTCGTCCCACGCTTTTACCTCGAACGCATCGTCGGACCCGCGCTGCTCGCAGCGTGCAAAACCGTGGCTGGTCGTATTCACTTTCAACTCGCGAAGCCGTTAAATGCGAGCGTTGGCGAGCGCGCCCCACGTTGTGCGCCAGCGGGTTTTCACAAGACCGAGACCGACGATTGCGAGAAAGCAAAGCGCCGAGAAAATGAGCAGCCCGGCGAAGTAGGACCCGGTCAGTCCTTTCGAAAAACCGAGCGAACTCGCAAGGTAAAATCCGCCAATGCCCCC
>Ga0070741_10001693_pt1 | contig 64501 bp, 59 predicted proteins | sample Coa_R1_4_FD_66440 | JGI IMG/M metagenome (GOLD analysis project Ga0070741, IMG submission 66440) | Surface soil microbial communities from Centralia Pennsylvania, which are recovering from an underground coalmine fire - Coalmine... | ecosystem: Environmental > Terrestrial > Soil > Unclassified ...
TCCGCGGATTTCCGCGGCTTGAAGCAGAATCGGCGCGCAGCCGGTCACGATCAGCAGAAAGACACGCGATAAATGCATCACGAACAAACAGCTCCTTGTTTTTGGTTGGGGTGGAGCTTCACTCCTCTAGGTGAAGCCGATCTCAATCCATCAAGCAGAAACCGGTCGTGTTTCGCTACAGCGAGTTGCCGAATTACAGAAATTCACGAAAGATTTATGGAAATTACACGCACGCGTTTCCGGTATCCTGGAGGTATGCGCATGGGTATCGTTCAACAACTGCGCTGCCCTGTGTGCAGTCGGGAGCTGCGGAAAATCAGCGGCGGGCTGTGCTGCGCGAACCGGCACACCTTTGACTTTGCCCGCCACGGTTACGTGAATCTGATCGGGGGCCGTCCGATCCGGATTCGGTGACACTGCCGCAATGATTGCGGCCCGGGCCCAATTTCTGAGCGCCGGGCATTCTATGCGAGATGGGTTCTAGAACTTATGGAATTCGCGGTGGATCTGTCGAAGGACACTGCTCGCCGCTTGGCGAAAGCGCAACCCCGCCTCGGCACTTTGATAGCTGACGTATGGGATCGGCTACCTAGAGCGACAACTGCGGAAGTCATGCTCCAGGTCTTCAGATCACATTGAGGAGGTGTGCTGTCCGGCGTATTGCCGTACAGCCGGCGCAGCTTTTCCAACGCTCGGGACAACAGTGTATTCACAGAATTCACGCTGATCTGGAGCGCCGAGGCGATCTCCCGGTATTTCATCGCTTGCATGCGCAGCAGCAGAACCTCGGTCTCCCGCCGGGACAGCGCGTCCAGCCGGACCAGCTCCCGCGAACCCACTTGGCCGCAACGCTCCGTTTGCAAGGCAAACCCGCCATCTTCGAGTGGCATGATGGCGTTGCGCTCGCGCATCGCACGGATCAGTAGGCGCCGCGCCACCAGCAGAGTCCATGCTTTCGGGTTAGGAATCTCGCGGCCGGCGCAAATATCACGGTAAAGCAGGAGGAATGTTTCCTGTGCAACGTCCTCCGCCAGCGCCCGGTCGCGCGAAATTCGAAACGCGTAGCGCAACAGGGAGCGGTGCCATGTATCGAAAAGATATTGAACGATTTGACTCGCTTTTTCTCGCGACATATAGCGGGCTGGCTCCGGCTGATGTCCTGCTTGCAATATGGCAAGAGGCGCGGCCATCCCGCTATAGGCTAACTGAAGATTCATCAAGAATTTACCGTTCGGCAACACAGGCATCGAAGCGGAGGCCCGCTATAGAGCCCGATGTGTGATCGCTTACGGGAAAAGCATCAGACTTCTAGCTTTGTCGGAGGGAATACAGCAATCGAGCGCCGCGGGGCGCCAAGGGAAAATTTCTGATGAATCGGGGCCGGTTTTCGGTTACAGTAAGAAGTTGAAGATAAGGAAAATGGCAGTTTTTCGCGATACTTCGGAGCGGATCGCAACAGGCCGTCCCCTGGATTTGGCCCGCGTTCTGGTTGTTGACGATCACTTGGCTTCGCGTCTCACTCTCCAGACACTTCTGGCGGCAGGTGGCTACGCAGTGGATGTAGCGGCGTCGGCGGCGGAGGCTTTCGCCAAACTGGATGACCAGCAGTATGAGCTGGTACTCAGCCACGCACAGATTGAGACTTCTCAAACCGGCGGAGGTATCCTCCCATACGCCCGCAGTAAGGAATACAGGCCCGCCACTGCGCTCATTACGGCTTACCATGAGCCGAGAACGCGTTGGCCGCACGACACCGACGAGCAGCGGGTTTCTGTGGACACCCAGGACGTATCCACGCTGCTCGGCAAAGTAGCCGACCTGATAGGGATACGCGCGAGCCGCCGTTCGGAACGTGCGTTGCGGCAATCGGCGGTTTACTAAGGCGGAATTCCGGCGATAGCGCTTTCCAGTTGATCGAGCGCGTCTCGAAAGAAGTGGTCCTGCGCCTCGATCCAAATGAGTTGTTTCGGCTCGGCAACCCGCTCGAATACGCGTTCCAGCTCTTTGCGCGGGCCATGCTCGTCGTTTGTGCTCTGCACAAATGTTTTTGGCAAATTACAAGACTCCAGCATTTCGAGTGGAACGTCGCGAGTCGGGAAACCGACTGCGATGAGGCGCCCCGGGGCATCGTTCCCCGCCTTTGACGCGCAGCCCAGCCGAAGAATCACTCGCGAGCCGAAGGAAAATCCCGCCAGCCAGTAGGGCAAATCAGGATAGCGCGTCCGCAGCCAATCCAGAGCGGCACGCGCATCGTCAATCTCGCCTATGCCATGCGCATGCTCCCCCTCGCTGCGGTTCACTCCCCGAAAATTGAACCGCAGCACGGCCGCACCCGATTTTCGCAGCCCCCGCGCCAGCCTGTGAACAACCTTATTGTGCATGGTGCCGCCATAAAGGGGATGGGGATGGCAAACCAGGCATGCCCGGCTTGGCGCCTGCTCCTCAGGTTCTTCGAGCAGCGCCTCCAGCCTGCCGGCAGGCCCCTGTAGCCCGTGCGATTCGATGCGCCGGGCCACTAGAATGTGCGGTAGTTCGTGAATTGCATGTCGATACCGAAGTCCTGACCGCGCAGAAGCTGTATCACAGACTGCAGCACGTCCCGGTCCCGGCCGCTCACCCGGACAAGATCGCCCTGAATCGAGGCCTGCACTTTCAGCTTGCTGTCCTTGATCTTCTTGACGATTTCACGAGCTTTCTCAGTTGGAATTCCCTGCTGTAGACTAATCTCCTGCCGCACCGTAGCGCCCGCAGCAGGAATTACGGGACCGTAGCTCAGCGCTTTGAGCGGCACCTTACGCTTGACAAGTTTACCTTCCAGGACTTCAATCACGGCTTTCAGCTTGTACTCATCCTGGCTGGCGAGCAGAATCTTGTGATCCTTCTCGTTGAGCTCAATCGTGGACTTCGAGTCCTTCAAATCGTAACGCGTGTGGATTTCCTTCAGAGCCTGCTGCACGGCGTTGGAGACTTCGGGCAGTTCGACCTTTGATACCACGTCAAAACTGTTATCTGGCATAGAACGGAAAAGGAATTGTCGATCAGTGCGAACCGGCGGGAGCGCGGGCCGTCGACCTGGCGCTCAAGGCGGCCAGCACTCGTTCGGTGATCTCATCTACCAGCCCCGCCATTGACGCATCGAGGGCCACCGTGACGGCTGCCCGAACCTGCTCGGGATCCAGCAGGGCGACGACCGGAAGCGATGGTACTCCGACAGAAGCCGGCCGGGCAGCCCTGGCAGCCGAATCGCCGCGCTCGCCGCTTGCGAGCTCGAGCAATGGCTTCACCCGGTCCAGCAGAACCGAAGCCTCAAACGGCTTTTGCACCACACCGTCCGCCTTTACTTTGGCGGCTTCGGCCTCATCGACGGTGTCCTGTACGCCTGCTGTGAGCAAAACGCGAACATGGCGATGCCTCGGGCTTAATTTCACATACTGGCACACCTCGTATCCAGTGCGCTTCGGCATCACGACATCGGCCAGCACAAGATCGGGGTCCACGTCCTCCAGCCGGATCAGGGCCGAATCGCCATCGCTCACCGTGACGACTTCATAGCCCTCATCGCTCAGGATTCGCTCTCCCATGCGCTGCGCGTGCGGGCTATCGTCGGCAAGCAGAATCCGGCTCATTTCTCCGCTGTGTTCTTGTCTTTGTTCTTGTCTTTTTTCTTCTTCTTGGTCTTGACTACGTGATTGGTCGGAAGCGGCTGGTTGGCGGCCGCCTGGCTCTCGCCTGTCTGGTTTCCAGAAGCCTGGCTGCCGGAAGCCTGGTTCGGAGCAGCCTGATTCGGAGCAGCTTGCGCCGGATTGGCCGGGGCCGTGGCTCCGGACTGATCGGGAGAAGAGGCGGGCGTTCCCGATGGATTGGGCGCAGCCGGCGGATTCTGCCGCGCGTCCGGCTTCGTGTCAAGAGCTGTCGAATCGCTGACGGTAGAGACGGAAACGTCCGCGCTTACGCCGGTTGAACCGGCTGCCGCGGCTGGAACGCTCGCCGGGATGCTCGGCCGGAAGCCGGTCATAGCCGGACTGCCGGATTTGGCCGCCGCGCTCACATCAGGGCTCTTCCGGAACACACCCCACATGTGGCTCATAAGCCCCGGATTGTCCCGGTTCTCCAATTCGTATTTCATGCGGGCGTAGGCTACCGGATCGGCCTCGGGCACCGGCTGTTTCAGCGCCAGCAATTTCTGCTTCGCTTCTTCAACGTGTTCGCTGAGCGGGTAGTCCCGCACAATGCGTGTATAAGCCGCTGCCGCCTTGGACTCGAAACGGTCACCCATGCGCGTGTAGGAGTCCCCAAGCATCCACAGCGCGTCATCGGCATGGCTGAATAGCGGATACTGAGTGACCGTCCCTTCCAGGCGATTGGCGGCCGCCGGGAAGCTACCCTTCGTGTGATAGAAAACGCCAGTCCGGTACTCATGGTCCGCAAGCACTTCCTGAATGTTGCGCAGTAATTGCTGGGTCTGCGGTGCAAACTTGCTGTTGGGGAACTGGATTAGCAACTGCCGACACTCATCTTCGGCCCGGATTGCGTGCATCGGGTCGCGATCGGCCTTTTCCATCTGCCTGTAATGAATCGAGCAAACTTTTTGCTGCGCCTCGGCCGACTCTTCCATCGTCGGATAAAACAGAATGAAGTCCTTGTATTCGGCTTCTGCCTGCGCGAGCCCGTGCGCCCCTCCCTCGCGATACCAGCTATCGGCAATTGCCAGCTTGGCTTTCGCCAGATATTCGCTCGTATCGTAGGTATTGATCAGGGTCTGCAAGGTTAGGCGGGCAACCTCATAACGGCTATGCTCGATATCCTTGATGGCCTTATCGAACAGGATCTTATCCGGCTGCTGCGTATCTTTGCTGATGGGGTTCTCGTATTTCTTGCGGCGCAATCCGCAAGAGCTGACAAACAGCGCCACCGTGATGAGGACTGTCACGTAACCGACGATGCGACGATCAACAATCATGCCGATACCTTCGAATTCGAATTGATCTTTCGACCCCTTTTGCAATCCCTTCGCCACGCGCCGCCCCTTGTTCAGCAGCGAACCGCCGTCGCGTCGGCTGCCAGTTGGCGCAACTCCCTGACCGCAGCCGCCGTATCCGGGGTGTGAAAAATAGACGAGCCTGTGACGATCCAGTCACACCCGGCGCGTACAACGTCGCCGATATTGTGTTTCGTAATTCCCCCGTCAATCTCGATAGGAAGGCCCAAACGGCGCTCGCGGCGCATGGCATCGAGCTGCCGAACCTTTTCCAGCGAGTGCGGAATAAACTCCTGCCCGCCAAAGCCCGGATTCACGCTCATGATCAGCACGTAATCGGCCAGGTAGAGCACATCTTCCAGCATCGAAACCGGGGTTGCCGGATTCAGCACTACTCCAGCCTTCGCGCCTTCGCCCTGAATCATCCGAAGCGTGCGATCCAGGTGCGGGCATACCTCTTGATGCACTAAAACCTGGTCGGCGCCTGCCTGAATGAAAGCCGGCGCGTAGCGGTCCGGATCGGTAATCATCAGGTGGACGTCCAGAGTGAGCCGGGTATGCTTCCGGATGGACTCAACCACCGGAGGGCCAATCGTCAGATTGGGGACGAAGTGCCCATCCATGACATCGAGATGGAGAATGGAAACGCCGCCCTCGGTGACTCGATCAATCTCCTCACCCAGCCGGGCAAAGTCCGCGGCAAGGATCGACGGAACAATTTCAATCATTTGCGGACTTCTACATATTCTAACACAGCAGCGAAAAAGCCATCTCCCGGGTCGCGTCCCGGAATCCGGCGCATCACGTCCTTCACCCGGTAAGCGGCGGCCTGCGCGATCACTTCCTCGTTTTCCTCGCGCTCGAGCGAGCAGGTCGAATAGACAAGGATACCACCCGGGGCCAAAACATCCTGCGCATGCTTCAGCAGCAGAACCTGGAGGCGCGCGAGCTCCTGGATGTCCCTAAGCGTGAGACGCCACTTGATTTCCGGATTCCGCGCCAGCGTGCCCGTGCCGGAGCATGGCGCATCGACCAGAATCCGGTCAAAACGCGTGCGCCAAGGAAGCGGCCGCGTGCCATCTACGACAGCAAGGGGAATTCCCAGCGTGCGAAGCGCAGCCAGACGACGCGGATGCACATCGCAGGCCACGGCTCGGACGCCGGAGTCCAGCGCCTGCGCGGTCTTGTTGCCGGGAGCGGCGCACACATCCAGAAATGTCTGGCCGGGGGCAAGGCTGAGCAGCGGAACAACGGATTGCGACCCGATGTCCTGGAGCCGGAATCGATCCGGATCGCCGCCCAGCAGTTTGTAGCAGCCCGGGATCGGAGTGCCTTCTACAGCAACTCCGGAGAGATCCGCTCCGGGCGGCACACGGATATAGCGCTCCGGCTCCAGCAGATTGGCGCGCGCGATTCGATCCGCGATTTCACGGCCGTATTGGGCATCCCATCGTTCAAGCAGCCAGGCCGGGTGCGAGAGCTCGATTTCGCGGCTGGGCCATGATACCGGCTCGCGCGTGATCTTACGGAGCACGGCGTTGACCAGGCCTGCTGCCGAGCGCACGCGGGAACGTTTGACCAGTTCCACGCTTTCGTCCACGGCGGCATGCGGCGGAATCCGGTCCAGGTAGCGAAGCTGGTAGATGCCCATCCGCAGCGCGATTCGCACCGCCCCATCCAGACGCGATGCCGGGCGGCGGGCATAACGCTCAATCAGGAAATCAAGCTGCGCCTGGAAGCGCAGCGAGCCCAGGACAATTTCGGAGGCCAGGCCGGCATCGCGGGCGTCGAGTCCCGTGGCACGCGCGGCCAGCAGGTCTGAGGCAAAGCCACCAGCCTCCACAGCCCGCAGTATTTCAAAAGCCAGGGTGCGCGCAGGGGACATCGATATAATCAAATCTAGTGGATTTGGAAAAGGCAATTCTTCGGAAGGTAGGCGAGGCCATTCATCGCTTCGGTATGATTCGCGACGGCGATCGAGTGGCGGTGGCGCTATCCGGCGGCAAAGATTCGGCGACGCTGCTCGAATCCCTGCTGCTGCTCGCAGCGCGCGCGCCGATCGAGTTCTCCGTCTGCGCCTTCACTGTAGAGCAGGGGAAGTTTCTCCGCCCGATCGAGCCGCTGGGCGAGTACTTGCGGTCTCGCGGAATCGAGTGGACCTATTTTCGTGACAAGCCCTCGCTCGATCTGCTCGAAGAACAGCCGGACCATGGCTGCGATCTGTGCAGCCGCTATCGCAGGCGCGCCGTATACGAGATTGCGCGCGGGCTGGGTGCGAACGTGATCGCCTTCGGCCACACCGCGGATGATTTCTGCGAAGCGCTCTTGCGAAACATTCTTTTCACAGGCCGGCTGAGCGCGCTGCCGGCGGTAACGCATTCGCGCGATCGGGAATTCCGCCTGGTACGGCCGCTGCTGTTCGTCAACGAAGAGCTCACACGCGCATACGCTGAGTTACGCGGCGTTCCCGTGGTTCCGTGCGGCTGCTCGCAGCGCACGGGCACGGTGCGGCGGTCGCTTCGCGGCCTTTTTAGCGAGCTGGAGCACGACTACCCGCACCTTAAGGAGAACATTCTCTCCGCAATGGGGAATCTGGACCCCAGCCGCCTGCTCGATCCGCGATTTCTGGGCGAAGGCACCAAGCCTCAGGAAACTGAGCCGTTCCCGATAGTGACCGACAATTAGCCGTGAGCAACTCAAAATCCGCGATTCGGATCGCGGTCCCCGACGATGCGCCCGCGGTGCTGGCCACCAGCCCGGCGTTCAATGAGCTCCGCAAGCGAGCCGAACTGGTCTATCACGATACACTGCCTGGCACCGAGGAGCGGTTGATCGAACGGCTGGCCGATGCAGAGATCGCCATCAATATCCGCTCCTCGTCGCGATTTACGGAGAACGTTTTCGAGCGGTGTCCACGCTTACGCCTCGTGTCGATCTGGGGGACTGGCACGGACAACATCGATCTCCAGTCGGCGGCAGCGCATGGGGTAACCGTCACGAATACACCGGGTGTGGCGGCGTTTTCGATTGCCGAGCACGCCCTGACTCTAATGCTCGCGGTCGCGCGCCGCATCCCGCAGATCGATGCCGGGACTCGCCGCGGTAGCTGGCCGCGCGGTCAGGCCGCGCAGCTCCATGGTAAGACGCTCGGCATTATCGGGCTAGGCGCCATCGGCCGGCAGTTTGCTCGCCTGGGCCAAGGGATCGGGATGCGCGTGGTGGCCTGGACCATGCACCCGAATCCCGCGCTGGGATTCGAGCTGGCGCCGCTCGATGAGCTCTATCGAATGAGCGATGTTGTGAGCTTGCATTTGCGCCTCTCGGACCAAACACGCGGCTTCCTGGGAAAAGCTGCATTCGAGCAGATGCGCCCATCGGCCATTTTGATCAACACCGCACGGGGCGCCATCGTGGATGAAGCGGCGATGATCGATGCACTCTCGTCGCGGCGTATCGCGGGCGCAGGATTAGACGTCTTTGCAACCGAGCCGCTGCCTCCGGGCCACCCGCTTACCACGCTGCCGAACGTCGTCATTACTCCGCATTGCGCGGGCATTACCGCGGAGGCGCTAGAGGCGGGTTTGCAGATGGCGGTCGCAAATGTGTGGAACTTCCTCGACGGCCGTCCTACACATGTTGTCGTTCCGCCCATACTATGATGGGCAGTTATGAAACGACGCGAATTCCTCCGCGCTGGCGCGTTGGTCGCCGGCTTGCGCCCGCTCGCGGCGCAGAACACCAGCACTGAGGTCTTCGTCGAGCGCGCCGCTTCTGGCAAGCCGCATGACGGGAAAGTTTTGGCGGCAATCCAGCCGCATTGCGACGATATCCCGATCTTCGCCGCCGGGACCGTGGCAAAGCTGCTTCGCGAAGGCTATACCGGCTACCTGATCCGCGTGACCAACGATGACATGGCCGGCGAGGGAACCAACGCCGAGACCGCGCTGGCCAATGAGAAGGACCACTTCGAGCTGGTCAAAGTCATGGGATTTCGCAAGGGCTTCAGCCTGAATTACGGCAATCACCAGATGGACGGCATCTCGAAACCGGAATTGCGCTCGCGCCTCATCTTCCTGTTTCGCCTGCTCAAGGTCGATACCATCGTGGGCTACGATCCCTGGGGCCACTACGAAGAGAATCCCGATCATTACGTGACAGCCCAGTGTGTGGAGGCCGCCTGCTGGATGGCGGGTATGGACAAAGACTACCCGGAGCAGTTCGAGGTCGGCCTCAAGCCCCACAGCGTGCTGGAGAAATACTACTTCGCTCGGGGTCCCCAGGAAGTGAACCGCGTGGTAGACATCACGTCGACGATCGAGCAGAAGGTGGACGCGATGCTGGTCAACAAGGCGCAAGGTCCTGCGGGAGAGACCGGAGCGAAGCTGCGCGCCAGTCTTGCCAAGCGGAACCTTCGGCTGCCGCTGCTAGGCAATGACGACCGCACGGCCAACAGGCAGTACATAAAAGAGCTCTTGTTCGACCAGGAGCGCGCGCTGGGCCGCAAATACGGTGTCGATTATGCCGAAGCGTTTCGCTACATCGGCCCACCGTCAACACGTATCGAGGATTACATCAAAAAGCACGCCGTGCCGCTGTAATCAGCCGGCCCAGTACGAAGTTTATAAGGTCGCGAGCGCGGTGCGAATAAAGCCTAGCTGCTCTTCGCGCAACAGGCCGTAATTGTAAAAGGTTGCGCCGCCAGCGCCTGCGGCTGCTGCCGTGTGTACTTGCTCCTGAAGCGGGCCGGGGTTGGTCATGCCGCCCGGCTGAGTGGAAATCATGACAATACCGTTCTTGGCAATCCGGCCGGATAGCTCCCGCACGCGCCCGGCCGGGCCATCATCGGGGCGAAGCGGAGCAATCGTGACGCGGTCGATGTTCCTGCCGACTTCGGGCCCCAGGTCGTCGCGCCAGGATCCTTCTACCGAGGCCGGGACAGTCTGCAGGCGCGCCCCACTGCGCCGGATGCGCTCGGCCACACGCGTCCACATCGCGGTGGTGTGGGCCCGAGAAACCGCCAGATATTTCGCCAGGCGCCCCTCCAAGGCTTCGTCTATCCACTCCTTCGTCACCGGCGCGAGGTCTTCCGGCTTGGGCAGGCGCGCAAGCCGCGGCCGCAGCCAGGCGGCCACGTCACGCTGGAACTTTGCCGCATCCAGGCCTGCCGCTGTCACCCTTGCCGCCGAGGCCGGATTAAAGCAGAGGCCCAACAGGAACTCGTCTCGCGGCGAAATGGCGGACAGCACCTTGGGATTCAGAAAGCCATATGACCAGCGCAGCCGGCTCAGCGATTCGACGTGCACCGCCGCGGGTTTGAAGCGGTCCAGGATTTCGCCGGTAAGCGCCAGTGCATATTCGCCCACATCCTCGGGCCACGGACTCAGTTGGCCGTGGTACGCATTTCCGAGCGCATCATGCTTGGCGAATTCCTTATATTTCCAGGAGAGGTGGTGATTAAAGAGATAGACAATCCAGGCGCCGAACTTGAGATGCTTTTTCTCGATGGCTTCTACGATGCGCTCCAAGTAGCCCGGCCCGGTGACGACCTCGCTCACCCGCGGCCGGATGCGCGTCTTTCCGTAGCGCCCGGCGTCGGGAGTGAAATAGATTGCGCCGTCCTCGCCGTGGTACAAGCTGCGAACCGGATTGTGCGGCAGGAAATAAGTTGAGATGTGATAGCTTACGGCCACCATTACTTCTTGACAGCCCGTATCGGCAATGCGGCCGAGCGAACGGTCCAGCCCCTCGTCATTTAAATCCCAGGGATAAGCATAGAGAGAAGCAAGAAACATAAACGCAGCATCATTTGGAATTCGTGCGCTTGTCAACAGGCTGCGGAGTCAACCAATTTATGCAAGACGCCGGCCGAGAGTGGACCGGCGAGAGCGGCGCCTTCTCAATTCGAAGTTTATTTCCCCGATCGAAGCAAATCGTCCGACGAACTGGCCTGCTTCAGATGGAGGCTGCCGGCGGGGATTAAAATCGCGCAGGCGGAAGAGGTCTGAAGAGGAAACTACGGCAACTCCCATTGGCCGGTATTCATAGGTCCCACGCGCCCATGCCAGATCATTGCCGATCCAGAGATCGAAAGCCATCGCTCAAGTCTGTATCAATTTCGCTGAGACAAATATCCAAAATGTTACGCCCGGATGCCACACTCTCGACTGATCCTGTCAAGCCAGGATCAACCGCAGGGCGCAACAATGAAACAGCCTGAGTAGACCGGCTAGGCCCGGAATTGCACCCAGGCGTCCGAATGTGTCTCAAAATAAAGAGCTGCCGCTCGAATCCGGCACTCAATGCGATCGGCCGGGATGTCGAGATCTTGTGAAATGTCTCCCACCGTTTCGCCATTTAGGAAACGACGGTACAACTGAAAAGCGAATGGTTCCGACCTCATACCTATATAGGTGCAAATCAGGTGCCAAGTGTGTCATGGCTTATCGAAGCCGGGTGGGCGATAGAAACCGCCGCCTACGCTCCGCATGAATTTGCCCCACAATGCCTGCCCAAGCTCAGGGACGTCCGAAGCCCGCTCCGGCACCACTTGCACGTGCAGCCCGGCCATCTCGTCGGTAGTTTCCAGGCCCCAGACGACGCGTTTTGGCGGGTGACTCGGGTTCTGGGGATTGGCCTCGGAATTATCATATGTAAATTCCATTTCGAGACGTGTTCCAGCCGGCAGCTTTAGCGGATTCAGATATCGATATTGCTCCTGCCAGTCGAAGTTCCAGTCGCGAATCCAGATGAGCCATCGTCTTGTTCCGTCGGGAAGCACCGCCCAGCCCCGCATGTCTTTGCAGATGTAGTGCGCGTGCGGGATGATGCCGATCGCTTCGACATCCACCGGGGTTGTGAATCGGTCTCGTACTTTGTATGCACGCTCTCCCGGCGGGATATCGATTTCATGGGAGCCAAGCGCGATATCCATTAGACGCTTGCGCGGCGGCGTGGGGGTAAAATACAGCCCGATCGTGGACTGCTCAAATTCGGGCTTTCCAGTCGGATGAAAATGAAGCTGTAGAACCAGATCAGTGCCCTTTCGGACTACGGTTGGCGCTCCATCCGGCATGCGGATGGCTGATGAGCCCGGTGTCCATCCACCCAGCGCGCCGGTAGGCAGAAAGCCCGGTGCGCCAAAGCAGGAATATCCTTGCTCCGGATCCTCAGTGTCCTTGCGCTGCGCCACGCCGGAGGTATCCAGGAACATCAAAGCATGGTGCACCACACGACGGTTCCCAGGGTGGAACTCGACCGCGCGTACATATGTATCGTTGGTAAGATTGAGCGGCAGGACGAAACAGTGATACTGGTCCGGCCCATCCGGCGACACCGAATACGGGCGCGACATCGTGACGATTGCGTCGGGACGGCCAAGTTGCCAGCCTTCGGGGAAGCGCGGCGGCGGCGCGGCTTGCGCGGGATCGCCCTCGGGCGCGCCTGAGGCCGCCCATTCCCGCACAATCTCGATCTCATCGTCGGTCAACCGGCGCTCTCCTTGGAAACGTCCGTAACCGGGCTCGGGCTGCCAGGGCGGCATGTACCGGCTGGAGGTGACCCGGGCTATCTGGGCGGCCCGGCGCGCCGCATCCCGATAGGTGAGCAGCGAAAACGGCGTAACCTGTCCCGGCCTGTGGCACACCACGCAGTTGCGATTCAGAATGGGAGCGATGTCGCGTGTGTAGGTGTAAAGCGGATTCGAGGCCGGCGGAACGCGCATCGGAATCGCGCATCCCACCACCTTCGTGAACGGGCGCGAGACCGGGCGGCCGGCAAGAATTTCATTCAGCGCAATCCTCAGGTCCTGGCGCAATGGCGCCGGCCGGCTGCGGCCGAAATCGACATGCCGGTCGTCCACGCGTCCCCGGTATAGCAGCGTGCCGGAGGGTGAGATCACGGCTACCTCCAGGGTATTCGTCGCTCCAGTCTGCCGCGCCAGAATCTGTTCGTTATCCAGCAGCGTCGGAAAAGGATATCCGAATTCGCTCGAGTGCTTGCGGGCCTCCTCTACGCTCACCGACGGGTCCGAATGCACGGCATAGAAAGCGATACCGCGATTGGAAAACTCATCGTAGAGCCGCGCCAGCTCGGGAGCATAGGCATTCGAAATCGGGCAGTCGGTCGCTACGAAGGCGAAAACGGCAGCTTTGGATTCCTTCAATTCGGCGGCAGTGTGGTGGATGCCCTCAGTGTCCTTCAGATCGAAAGACAGGGAGGCCGCAGCCGCCGGCAGAGGCGCGACGCAGAACAGGGCTTCGAGGAACAACCAAAGCCGCATGCTTTATCATCATCGCAAAATCGCCGGAGGCGCGGATCACCGGCTGCCTATCAGGCTATACACGAGTATCCCGAGTACGGCCAGGGTTACCACGACATAAGTGCGGTCACCTTCGAGCGCAAAAGCCACGACCGAGAAAGCCACGCGCGCAACAGGAGTGGCGATCAGCAGCAGTAACCCGGTCTGAATGATCGTGCGCCCGGGAAACTGACCGGCAGCCTCGAACAGGTCCATCGGAGCGCGGAACTCGGCAGGCTCACCGCGAAAGACATGATAATCAGCGGGTTCGTGGAAGTGGCGCGCCAGATAGACAAGCCCTCCCGCCAGGACCAGCGCGGCGGCGATTGTCACGCCCGTCCGGAGCAGGGCGGCAATAATCCGCTCAGCGCGCTCGTCGGACATCTTTGGGTGTGCGGTCATGCTTTCAGATTCTCCCTGTCAAGCCGCTATAGATCATTTCGGCCGCCAGCAGCGCCACCACACCTCCGAACACAAGACGGAGCACCCGGGTGCGCGCGACGATTAACTGCCTGGCGCCAAGCATAGAGCCGCTCAGCACACCTAACATTACCGGCATCGCGAGCGCCGGGTCGACGTAGCCTCGGTTCAGGTAAACGCCCGCGCTCGCCGCGGCTGTAACACCGATCATGAAGTTGCTTGTAGAGGTTGAAACTTTGAACGGGATGCGCATCACTTGATCCATGGCGATCACCTTTAGAGCACCAGATCCGATTCCGAGCAGACCCGATACGGTCCCCGCCAGAAACATCAAGGCGAATCCGGGCTTTACGCCGCTGACCGTGTAAGGACACGGTCCATGAAGACTCGGGTAGCTCCCGTTTAGCCTGAGCCGGACCGCCAACGGATCGGGCGTGTGCTGTTTGGTGCTTGTGGGATGCGGGCGGCTCGATAGCCAGGCCGAATAGAGCAGCACGGCGCCGAAGATCACGGCGAGAGCCGAGCTCGACATTCGCGCGGCAAGGAATGCGCCGGCGATGGCGCCCACGGTTGTCGCGATCTCGAGAAACATACCAATGCGGATGTTCGAAAAGCCCTCTCTCACATAGGCGGCAGCCGCCCCGGAAGAGGTGGCGATCACTGACACCAGGCTTGCCCCGATGGCGTAGCGAAGATCAACGCCAAACAGCAGCGTCAGCGCCGGGGTAATCACCACACCGCCTCCCAGACCGGTAAGGGATCCCAGGAAACCCGCAACGGCCGAAACCAGCCAGATCAGGACCGTAAACTGAAGAATATTCATATCCGCCTGCGCGCATTTACCACCATACGGGGCGCAGAGAAAGCGCCGCAACCGATTGATGACTAGAACACTCGCCTCAGCAGGCCCATTTATTGAGCCAGGCCCACGCCCTTAGACCGCGGTGGCTTCCGCCATCGACCACAATCGTCTGGCCCGTGATATAGGCGGATGCGGATGCTGCCGGAACACAGCCACGGCCTTGAGCTCGCCCGGCCTGCCGATGCGCCGCATGGGAATTCCGGACTCAATCCACGGTTGCAGGCGGTCCAGCACTTTCTTGGTCAGCCGGAAGCAAAGAAACCGTAGCTGGCCGGAGGTCGGCCTCGGTGAAGGGCGAGGGCGGGACGCCGGAACCAGCGCGCGAAAAGCCTGGCATCGCAGCCAGACCGAGGCGATCGCAGATCTTTCTGCAGCGGGCATCCCGGCAGCAGCGAATCCTTTGTCCAGCGCCTCACAACATAGAATAGAAGTGATTGATGATCTCCACTCCGATGCCTTTTCTTGCGCGGTTCCGATCAGCACTACCCGGTCTTTGCCTTCCCGCGCCGCGGCTTCCAGATAGTGGGGCGCGCAGTCTTCTCTTTATGCTGTCCTTGTGGAAGTGCGCCATGGAAATACCGTGGCCACTCGGCAAACTGGTAGACGGCCTTTATAACGGCCTGGAGCCTTGGATGCCCAAGCCTGCAGGAAGATGCGATCGATGGAACGGCAGCCGAGCGCCACATGATCGCGGAGTAAAGTGCCACAGTCGGTCATCACGGCCTCTCTAGCACTTGACCTTAACAATTCCCGCGGCCGCACAATACGCGTCAACGGCTTACAGCGGGTTCGCGCTTTAATTTTGTCTTTTCTCGGCGGCATGAGGCTCTCTGGCTACCTACGCTAGGCCCCGTAGCGCCGGCGCGGTTGGGCGGCGCTGACTTCCAAGTTGGACAAGAAGCGCAAACTAGACAGATCCTCAGAGAGGGCCGCACTAGCTCTCTTGACCTCGGCGACCATCTGCCGGCGCTTAGAGGCAGGGCAGCGCGCAGTCGGCGCGGTGACGCTGATGGAAGCGAACGCCCTGCTCGCGGCGTCGAAGACCGGCGCTCCGATGGCGACGGCGCCGCGAATCGTCTCCTCATCATTGGTGGCGTATCCATCGCGCCGCACAGCGGCCAGTTGGGCCTGAAGGGCGCGCCGACTGGCCGTGGTTTGCGCAGTATAAGTCTCCAGGCGGCCCTTGCCCAATGCGGTGGCGAGCTCTCGCGGCGACACGTAAGCCGCGATGGCCTTGCCCAGAGCGGAGGCGTGCAGTGGACAAGCGTCCCCGACGCTGAGCATCAGCTGCAAGGGGTGCGGCGCTTCGACGACATCGATCATGATGACCATGCCGTCGCGCCACTCGGCGAGCCACGCGGATTCCTCCAGCTTGCGGCAGAGCTCCTGAAGATAGGGCCTGGCAAGGTGGATGAGGCTGGGCCGACGGGCCGGGCTGCGCGCCAGGCCCAGCAGCTTGGGAGTGGCCGCGTACGTGCCGGCAAGATCTACCTTCTTGACATAACCCAATTCCATTAGCGTGAACAAAATGCGGAAGACCGAACTCTTCACCAATCCGACCCGTTCGGAGAGGGCGGCCAGCGAAATTCCTGTTTCTCTTTCGCCGATGACCTCGAGCACGCGCAGGGTCTTTTCAACCAGTTCGATGTAGTTTCTGGCTGGCATCTATCTATCGTTCTTCTCAGTAGAACACATTCTGACCAGCAGGAAATTTTATTGACTTCCTGGAACAGGCGATGTATTTTTGAGGGCAGCACCATCCCAAATTCCACGTTCGTAAACGTGTGGCGAAAGGAGGTCTTATGCGCACGTTCAAACCAGGAGTTGTGGTCCTCTTCCGGAAGGAGAAAATATGAGACCGGTCAATCAGAGAGTTACCTCGTTGGTGTGCGCCTTTATCTTTGCCGGAACCGGGCTGCTGGGGCAGGGTGAGCGAGGAGCAATCACTGGAACGATTACCGATCAGAGCGGCGCGGTGATGCCCGATGTCGAGGTCAGTGCCATCAATCTGGCGACTAACGTGAGCTACTCGTCGACAAGCACGGCGACGGGCACCTACCGCATTCCTTCTCTGCCTCCGGGGATGTACAAAGTTGCCGCCGTTAAGTCTGGCTTCAAACAAGTGCTTGTCAACGATGTTCGAGTCTCCGTTAGCGCCACCGTCAATGTCGACCTGAGCCTGGACGTTGGAACAGCCGCCCAAAGTGTCAACGTGGAAGCGCAGGCTGCGTTGCTGCAGCCCACGGCGGCCATGTCCACCAACGTGGGCCCCAAGGAGTTTCAGACCTGGCCGATTTTCACCAATTTCGACCAGCGCCAGCCGCTTTCTTTCGCCTTCAACAGTCTGCCGGGAGCGGTTGGTGATCCGTTCACGGGCTCCGTCAATGGGGGGATGACGTTCGGCTACGAAGTGATGCTCGATGGAATCGCCCTGGAGCGCAACTACCTCAGCGGGGGCAATAATGATTTCACGCCCAATGCCGAGTCCGTCAGTGAGTTCAGTCTCCAGAGCGGCAACATCGGCGCCAGCTATGGCGGCGCGGGCACCGCCGTTGCTAACCTTTCCATCAAATCCGGAACCAATTCAATCCACGGAACAGCCTTTCTGTACAACGGCAATAGCCTGTTCACTTCCAGGGGCGCCACGGCCAATGCCTTTGGGCTAGCGAAGGGGCGCTATAACCAGAACAATTTCGGCGCGACCATCTCCGGGCCCATTCGGAAGAACAAGACCTTCTATTTTGCAACCTGGGAGGGGACCCGAACCCGCAGCTATAATCCCGGCAGTTTTATCAATCTGCCTACCCGCGCGTGGAAGAGCGGCGATTTCAGCGATCAGCTAGGTTCGCAAATCGGGACCGACGTGCTGGGACGTCCGGTCTACCAGGGAGAGATCTTCGATCCTATGACCACTCGCACCGTGAACGGCCAGCTTGTTCGCGATCCGTTCACGTATCAGGGCCGCATGAACGTGATGGACCCGGCCCGGTTTTCGAGCGTCAGTAAGAACATCTTGCCTCTGATCCCCGATCCCACCCTGCCCGGCACGCGGAACAACTATCTCGCCGTGGCCTGCGGCGGTTCCGGTTGCCGGACAAAGTTCGACCAGTATGGCTTCAAGCTCGACCAGGTGTGGAGCTCCAAGCACCGGATGAGCGGCTACTGGCATTGGGGAAATCACCCCGTCGACATTCCGGTTGGTGGATTGTTCCATGACTATAACAATCCCCTCAATGTGAATCACATCGAGACCGATGTCGAATATATTGCGCGCTTTTCCGAAGACTGGGTGGTCAGTCCGCGAACTCTCAATCACTTCGGTATCGGCTACAATCGGATCAATCGGGTGCAGCAGCCGCTCACGGCTAACCAGGGGTGGGCATCCAAGATTGGCCTGCAAGGCGTAGATCCACAGGCACACTTCCCCGTCATTAACTTCTCCGGGACCCGCGGAGTGAGCCTAAAGAACTTTGGGGACGGGAATTTCAATCTTCACAACAGCGGAAGCTGGATCGTTAAGGACGACCTCACCTTAATCCGGGGCCGTCACACGTTCCAGATGGGCTTCGAGTTCCGGCGGTACTTCTACGAATTCAACCCAGATTTCGGTGGTGTCTCCGGCAGCTTCAACTTTGACCAGTTAGGGACCCAACTGCCGGGCTTTTCCAACACGGGCCATGAGTTCGCCAGCTTCCTGCTGGGGGCGGTGCATACGGCCAACCGCAGTGTGCCCGGTATGACGCCGGTATACCTGAACAATTATCCCAGCTTCTACTTTCAGGAGGAGATGAAGCTGACTCCGAAGCTCACGCTGACAACCGGTCTGCGCTGGGAAATTCCGCGGCCGCGCCACGAGCAAAACAACCTCACAGCCGGCTTGGATCCCAATGAGCCCAACCCCAAGGCGGACGGCTTCAAAGGCGCGCTAGTGTTTCTGGCAGACCGTGGGCAGAACTCGTTCCAGAAGCCCTACTATCGGGAATTCGCTCCGAACTTCGGCCTTGCTTATAGCTTGAGTCCACGAATGGTGATCCGCTCCGGATACGCCATCACCTACAATCCGCCGATCGCTAATGGCTATGGCTATAGTGAGGCCTGGGGCTTGTCCTCGTCGGTGGCGCTGAATCGGACCGACGCGCCTAATTCCTATGATCCTGTCCTGTATTGGGACCGCGGCATGCCGCTATTCACGGGCACACTTCCTAGCAAAGATCCAGCGCTTCAGAACGGCAGGTTTGTTAGCTACACCAATCCGGATGGCCTCGCCCAGGGCTATATCCAGCACTGGAATTTCACCATCCAGCGCCTGCTGCCCCGAAGCACCGTTGCCGAGGTGGCATACGTTGGCACGCGAGGTGTCCGCCTGCCCCAGGGCTACACCGCTGGTGGATGCAGCCGCTCGTTGGGTTGCCTCTGGAACATGGTCCCGTCTCAATATCTGGCCCTCGGAGACACACTCCGCGAGAACATCAATCTCCACCCCGAAATTCCCCGGCCGTATCCAAGCTTCCAGGGCACAGTGAACCAGGCGCTGCGCCGGTTTCCGCAGTATAGCTCGGTCGGTATTCAGGAATATAATGTGGGCCGGTCTATCTACCATTCCTTGCAGGTTCAGGCGCGAAAACTTCCAGCAAAGGGGGGCCTCGGCTATATTCTGGCTTACACCTTCAGCAAAGCCATTGATGACGGCAGCGGGGCCACCGGCTATAGCGGCCTCATCCGCGGCTACCAAGATTTCTACAATCGCGGCAGTGAGCGGGCCCTCAGCACCTACAATCCTCCTCACGACCTGAAGTTGACCTGGATCTGGGAGCTTCCTTTTGGTCAGGGACGGCGGTTCCTGAATCGGAGCGGTTTCCTCGATAAGATTATCGGCGGCTGGACTCTCACAGCCATCCAGCATTACCGCAGCGGCCAGGTCTTACAAGTCATTGACGGGCGCTACGATCCAGGCGTGATCTTTACCTTCATGATCCGGCCCGATCGGGTGCCAGGTCAGCCGCTCTATCAGAAGTCGGACGGTTACGATCTGAGGGGCGGAGGCACGACCTGGATCAATCCCAAAGCATTTGTCAGCGTGCCTTCGTCTCCGGGCGGCGTTCCTTTACGCCTCGGCAATGCCGCGCGCGTGATCGATATGTACGGACCCTATCAGGCAACCGAAATTGCCGGTCTGTTGAAGGAGTTCCAAATCCGGGAGGGAATGAGTTTGGAGTTTCGGGTCGATGCCGATAATCTCTTCAATCGCACCTATCGTGGCAACCCCGTTACAGACCTCAACAGCCCCGATTTCGGTAAGATCTTGAATGTCTCCGGGCAGCGATTTGTACAATTCAACGGCCGGTTCCGATTCTAAAGTTATGGCTGCTCGTCCTCTGAAAAGCTACTGTCTCGGCGCTGCGCTGGTCGCAGCCTTGGCATGCGGCGTCCCCGGCTGCCAGTCGGTTCGTGGACCTCGAACGATCACGGTGCAGCAATCGGGGGCGGCCGACGTTATTGGCGCCGATAACGTCGCCCTGCAACGGGCGGCGGACATGCTTCGCCCGGGAGATACGCTCTTGATCGGTCCGGGGACCTACACGATGCATAACAGCCTGTTGCTGCCCTCCAGCGTGACGGTTCGAGGGATGGCCGGCCAGACGATCTTATGGAAGGATCGTGGGGTCCAAAGTCTGCTCGCTGAAGATGGCGACTATGGCGAAACGCGACTGCGCGTGGTCGACCCCACCAGGTTCCATCCGGGAATGGGGATCACGCTTCTGGACGATGCAACGCCCGAAGGCTATGGCGTCCACGTCGCGGCGATCACCGCGGTCGACGGCGATGTCTTGCGCATCCACCCGATGACTTTGCACGATTATAACGTCGAGCGGCGCCGGGCGCGGGTGCAGAATACGTTTCCTATCCTGTGCGCGATGAACGCGGAAAAGATCACGATTGAGGACATCGTGGTGGATGGAAACAAGAGCGAGAATGCCTATCTTGACGGATGCCGGGGTGGTGCCATTTATTTGTATCAAGTGCGCGATGCGACCGTCCGAAACTGTGTGGCCCGCAACTACAACGGCGACGGCATCTCGTTTCAGATTTCAGAAAACACCCGCATCTTGAATTGCGAGTCTTACGGTCACACAGGGTTCGGCGTGCACCCGGGCACCGGGACTCATCATGCCATCGTTAGGGATAGCCGTATTCATGACAACGGTGACGTGGGAATTTATCTCTGCTACCGGGTTCGGCACAGTGAGTTTGCGAACAATATCATCGAGAGGAATGGCAGGTACGGCATCTCCATCGGCCACAAAGATACCGACAATGTTTTTGTCGGAAACGCAGTGTCGCGCAACGGCCATAGTGGGATATACCTTCGGGAACAAACACTGCTAAATAGTGGCCACCGAAACACCTTCCGCCGCAACGCCGTTACGGACAATGGCGGTCCCAAGGAAGGCTATGGCTTCTACATCGCCCCTCATGCCCGTGGCACCGTGATCGAGGAGAATCGCATTGAGCAGCCAGCCAAATCCGGGCGACATTATGCGGTATATGCCGAGGAAGCCGATCCGGAACTGGTCTTGCAGGATAACACGGTAATCGGCGAAGTGGCGGCGGCCAAGGGCGGTTCGCTTCAGACGAAGACGGCCGGGCTGAGCCGGCCACAACGGTAAATGGGCGGAGACGGCATGGACATTCGCAAACGCGCTCGGCTGCCTGGCTACGGCTGCGTTGTTGCGTTGTTCGCTCTGCTCGGGACCGCCAATTCACAGATTCCCATCGACGCGCCCGATCCTGTGGGCAATAGCGATCCGTCCGCAGCCATGGGGTCACTACAGCGCACCCTGGACGCCAACCCCGCCAATCGCGCGGCTCGTCTGGCCCTCATCGAGCTCGACATCCGGATGGCGCGCTGGGAGGAAGCTGTACAACAGGTTCAGGCGGCTCGTGAGCGGTTCCCGGACGACACCCAGCCCGTCTATCTGCAGGCGGTCATCGCGTTCCGGCGGGGCAACCCACAAGCCGCAATTTCCGCGGCGAGCGAGTGCTTAGACCGCGGCGACCGGCGCAGCGCTGTGTATAAGGTATTGGCGCTCGCCGAATATCTGCTGGGCCGCGTCGAGAGCTTTGAAACGCACCTTCAGGCGGCTCTCGAGCAGAACCCACGTGATGCGGAAGCCAAGTATTTCCTCGGCCGCTATCTCTACGAAACTAAACGGTACGGCGAAGCGCTGGCTGCCCTCGAAGCCGTCCTCGAGATGGACCCGGACCATCACAAGGCTCACTACTTTGCGGGACTCATCTATGGCGTGCACAACAAGGAGCGCGCACAGGGAGAATTTCTCGCCGCTATCCGGATCATCGAGCAAAAGGAGCTTCGTTACGCCTGGCCTTACCTCGATCTGGGTCGGCAGCTGGTAGATGCGGGCGACCGTGCCCGGGGTTTGGAATGGCTGTCGCGGGCCATCCGGAACGATCCCGCCAACCCCAAAGCGCATTACGAGTATGCCCGGGCTTTGCTTCAACAGAGTGCCTCGCCGCAAGTCGAAAAGGCGCTGTTAGAAGCAATCCACCTCGATCCTGGCTATGCTGGTGCATTCTATCTTCTGGCGCAATACTACCGGAAAGCCGGCCGTTCCAACCTTGCCACCGAGGCTCTGGCTCGGTTCAGCGAGCTCAAGGCGAATCCGGTCCCTTCCGCATACGGACTTCGCCGGTGACCTAAAGAAACTAGCCTGTAGCCGAGATGAGTGAGTTTTCTGGACATTGAACCCAAAACCGGCTGTTACGCGGTAGCCGGAGCCAGTCGGCCGAGGTTCCGATGAGCTTGTCACCAAAGAAAGCCCGGAACGCTCTGCTGAGGATGAGCCGCCAGCATTGCGCTTGGGTCAACTGCTTCGCGCTTGCTCCGATGCGCTTGAAAAGCCCTCCCGCACATAGGCAGCGGCCGCTCCGGAAGAGGTGGCGATCACTGACACCAGGCTTGCCCCGATGGCGTAGCGAAGATCAACGCCAAGCAGCAGCGTCAGCGCCCATTTATTGAGCCAGGCCCACGCCCTTAGACCGCGGTGGCTCCGCCATCGACCACAATCGTCTGGCCCGTGATATAGGCGGATGCGGATGCCGCCAGGAACACAGCCACGGCCTTGAGCTCGCCCGGCCTGCCGATGCGCCGCATGGGAATTCCGGACTCAATCCACGGTTGCAGGCGGTCCAGCACCTTCTCGGTCAGCCGGGAAGCGAAGAAACCGGGGGCAATTGCATTCACGCGAACGCCATACTGCGCCCACTTGGCGGCAAGCTCGCGGGTGAGCGCGATGAGACCGCCTTTGGAGGCCGCGTAACCGGCGTAGTGCAGTCCTTCCGGCATTGACGATTTCAGCGCTGCAATGGAGGCGACATTCACGATCGATCCGTGGCGCCGCGCGATCATGTGCCGTCCCACGGCTTGTGAAAAAAGAAATGCCCCGGTGAGGTTCACCTCGAGGACCATGCGCCACTTCTCGAGCGGCATGTCTTCGGCAGGCGCGCCCCAGCTCACGCCCGCATTGTTAACGAGAATATCGATGCCGTTGTAAGCAGCGAGGGTCTTCTCCACGGCAGCCTGAACCTGGGAACGCTCGGAAACATCGCAGAGCACGCCGTCGCAGCGAAATCCGCGGCTCCGCATCGCCTCGACTGCGGGCGCGAGCCACTGATCACGGCGCGCAGCGAGCATCAGCGCTGCCCCCGCCTCCGCCAAGCCTTCGGCAATTTCTTCGCCCAGACCTCTGGAGCCCCCTGTGACCAGCGCCACGCGCCCGCTCAAATCGAACAGTTGCGCCAGCCGCGGCCTCGTGTCGGTTTCCTCCCGCAAAACACCGCTCAGAATATCAGCCGCAGGCTGTACTGCATCTCGCGCCCGCGGTTCTGCTGGCTTGTCGATCGGCCAAACGTCGAGGAAGTAACCGTCATGTCCGGATTGGAAGGTACGAAGCTGTTCGTCAAATTATAAGCTTCAAAGCGGAACTCCAGATTCATGCGTTCCCGGATCGGAAACGTCTTGGAAAGCGTTGAGTCCAGGTTCCAATATTTCGGGCCCACCACACCGGGATACTGCCACGGATTAGTGCGCGGAGTATACGGCGGAAGGATCGCGAACTTGGACGTATCAAACCAGCGATCTCGCGAGGGGTTGTCGATGCTGGGATTGGAGCCGTCAGTCAGCATCGGGCCGAAGCGCAGGAACTGTCCGGAGTTGAGCAGAAGAAGATGACTCGTCTGCCAACCACCGATAATTGCGTTGAGCACCGGATGGACGTTATTCAGATATCGCCGGCCTTTACCGAATGGCAGATCATAACTACCGGCCGCGCTGATGCGGTGCCGCGGCCAGTAACTGTCGATGTAAGTGAGGCGGTTCGCGTATTTATCGGGGTCGTTGAAGAAATCCTGAGTCCTTTCCTGATTGTAGTTGTAGGCGAACAGGAAACTATAACCCTGGCTGAAAGCCTTTTGGACCCGGAGCTGAATCGCCTTGTACCGATTCAGCACTCCATCGGTGCCTCTCTGTGTGAGAATTCCGTACTGCGGATAGGGAGTCAGAAGCGAAGCGACGCTCACGGTTTTCTGGTTGCGTAGCGCGCCGGGAAAGACATCGGGCGTCAGGTACTGATAGAACGGGTTCGCCACTTGCTGATCGCAGGCGGACTTGGCCGTGTAACAGATTTGCGGATTAGCCATATTGAACGGGCGATCGTAGGCGAGATTGTGCCCGAAGTTCATGAAGAAAGTGGCGTCAACGTGGATATCAGCAGGGAGCTGTCTTTGAATGGAGAAGTTCCAGCGGTCGTTCACGCCGGGATTCTGACTCTGGTCGTACCAATAAACTCCGTACGTCGCGACACCGTTATCGCCCAGGTTCGTATACCGCCCGTGAGATTTGCCCGCGGGCAGAACCAGTGGATTAGTGGCGGGGAACGGGTCGCTGAGGCGCGCGCCCGGAACGCCCGAAAGAAGCGGACTCACATTTGTCGCCGCGCTGTAGCCCCACATCGGAAGCGTTGTGTCCAGCGTGCTTTGCTGGAGCTCGGTCGGCACTACGTACCGCGCGAAGCCAGCGCGGAATGCCGTCTTGTCATTGATCCGAATGGCTACGCCAATCCGCGGCTCAAACGTGAATCTCGTCACTTCGTAAACACCGGGATGAGAACTGTCGGTGAAAATCCAGGCGCCGTTCAGCGTCGGCGGCGCAGTTCTCAATCTGACAACTTCAGCCGGCCACTGCGGCGGATTCGCCTGGAACTCGGGGATGGGGCTGGTCAGGTCCGGGCCGCGGCTCAGGCGGTTGCGCGCATCGAATGGCGCACCCAGATATTCATACCGCAGCCCCACATTCAGAGTGATGTTGCGGTTCAGCTTCACGTCATCCTGAATGAATGCTCCAGTATAGTTGTTTCCGAAATATTGAAACGGATACGTGCGCGCGATGGACGAGTTGTCGATTGCGCCAAGCAGGAAAGTAGCCCAGGGGCTTCCGTTCAGTCTGGTGTTGGGTGAAAGGAACGTTTCCGCCGTGAGATCCGGTTTGAAGTAAAAATTCATCAGATTCGGGAAAATACCGTCAGCGCGATGACGCCGATGATCGAATCCCAGCTTCAAATTATGCATGCCCATGACCTTCCGCAGGCTGCCCTCGAATGCCCAATGCCTCGGATGCTGGTACCAATAGCTCCCTTTGCCGTAACTCTCGCCAGAGGTCCCGCTCTCCAGAGTGTTAATGATCAAATTCGGGTAGTAAATCGCAGGCATCTCGCCGATATACGGCTTGTACCACGGATTGTTCGGCCAGAATTGCGCAAGCCCGGCCTCACCGATAGCGGACCGCGGCGCGTTGTAATCGTCCTCGAGCGAAGCGAAGCTCATGCGAAAGTTGAGAACCGTGGTGGGATTGAGCGTGATTACCGTGTCGCCTGCGACATTCCGGTTGTTCATCAGGCCGCCGTTGTCGTTGGGCATGGCCGCGGAATTGACGTACTGGGTCTGGTCCAGATCCGTGCGGACGCGGGAGTACCTGAAAAACGCTTTCCAGTTATCAGTGATGTTCCAGTCCACGCGCTCCGTAAAATTCCAGTATTTCTGCGGCCAGGAGTATCCGATCTTAAAGTTATTGGCGCCGGTGATATTGTCACCGGGGTTATTGGGCTTCCAGATATCCTGCATGAAGCGCGCAGCGCTCGGGTCGATGCGATTGGCCGGAATGCGATTGCCAGGGAACGGTGTGCGGGTAACGGCGCCGGTAGCAGGATCGAACTGCGTGGTCCATGGGTCGTAGATCGTGCGCAGTCCGCCGTTTATGTTACGGGATTGCGAGAAGTCCCCTTCGCGCTCCAGGTCCGTGGGCATGGTACGCAGAGTGCCGTTTGGTTCCTGGCTGCGCCAGCCTTCGTAGGCGGTGAAAGTGAACAGCCGGTTTTTAAGAATAGGATTCCCGATGCTGCCGCCCCAGATATGATTTCGCACCAAATTCGGCGTGTGCAGCACAGAATTCGACTGCGCGTTCAGGGCAGGGTTGCGGCCGAAGTAGTACGCCGATCCATGGAATTCGTTGGTTCCCGATTTGATGCCCAGGCTCATAATACCGCCGGCGCTGTGGCCGAACTCGGCGTCCACGCTGTTCTGCTGCACCGAGAACTCCTGCACCGCATCCATGGGCGGCGAATAGGATCCCTTGACGCCGATCTGGATCGGAGCGCCGTCCAGCAGCAAATCGTTTTTCATGCTGGTATTGCCGCCTACGTCGATTTGGCTCGAAGACCACATATAGAACGGGTTGCGGTGAGCAATGTCCCAGTAGCGGTTCACGACGGCCGGATCGAGCAATGCCAGCGTGAAAGGGTTCCGCTGCATGATGGGAAGCTCGTTGAGCATTTTGCGGTCTACGGTCAGCTCCATCGTGCTGGTATTGAATTGCAGCCCCACGACCGTTTCGGAGACATTGACGGTCTCGGCGACGCTGCCCACATTCAGCGCGGCGTTGACTGTCACGTCGCCGCGCACCTGTACCTGCACGTTCTGCTGTACATATTTGCTGAAGCCCGTCGCTTCGACTGTGACGGTGTAGAGCCCCGGGTCCACGAAATCGAAGATATACTGACCGCTTTCATTGGTGGTGCGGCTCGTCTCCACTCCCGTGTTGGTGTTTTGCAGCGTCACTTTCGCGCCGGCAATCGCGCCCTGGCTCGAATCAGTGACCGATCCTTGCACTCTGGCCCGATAATCCTGCGCCCATGAAGCCAAAATCACGAGGCTCAACAGCCCGACTGAACGGCAAATCGAAGCAATTTTCATATCTGCCCCTTCCTAAACCGGAATTTCCCTTGGAATGTTTGGACAATCATAAACTTCGGCTCCGAATCAAGTCAAGGTGCCGAATTGCCTGCACGTAAAATGAGCCGGGACAGGATGTAGCGCTTCCGCGAGCGAACCCAACGGACTGCCGGTCACCTTTATATACCTTGACACGCATATACTCCGCGGAGTATACCGAGAGGGTGGAATCTGTATTCGAAATCATTGCGGAGCCGAACCGCCGCGCGATCTTGAGCCTTCTGGTGTCGTCCCAACGGTCGGTTGGAGAGATCGAGCGTCAACTTCGGATGCCGCAGCCGACCGTGTCGAAGCATCTGCGAGTGCTGCGCGAGGCGGGTTTCGTAGAGTCCACGGTGGACGCACAGCGCCGTCTCTACCGGCTGAAACCCGAACCGCTTCAGGAGGTGGATGCCTGGCTGGCTCCGTTCCGCCGGTTCTGGTCCGCTCATGTAGATGCGCTCGAACGCCACCTCGACCGCATGGATCAATTAACACGAACGAAAAGGAAGACAAAGAGAAGATGACCGATCGCGAGCAGTACACACCGGGTCCGGCCGGCGGGGCGCAGGTACGAAAAGAGGGAGAGAAGTGGACGCTGATTCTTGTTAGAGAACTGCGCCATCCGCCGGAAAAAGTATGGCAGGCGCTCACCGACCCCGTGCATCTGCGCGAATGGGCGCCCTTCGACGCAGATGGGAGCCTGGGGACGGCTGGAAGCACGGTGAAGCTCACCTGGGCGGGAACGCCCACAGCGCTGGAAACAACTGTGACGCGAGCCGACGCTCCCAAGGTGCTCGAGTACAACGATATCCGGTGGGAACTCGAAGCCTCTGGCGGCGGCACGCGCCTGACGCTGTGGCACAACATTGACCGCCGCTTCATTTCGTGGGGCACCGCGGGGTGGCATATCTGCCTGGATGTTCTTGAGCGGCTCCTCGCGGGTAAGCCGATTGGACGCATCGCTGGCGTCGAAGCCATGAACTTTAACGGCTGGCAGCGATTGAACGCGGAGTACGCCAGGCAATTCGGCGTCGAGATGCCGAGCTGGCCGTCCAACGCCCCGAAGCGTTGAAGCGCGGGAGCAAGAAGCCATGGAATCGACCCTTCAGAAGCCGGCCCTCGTCGCTGCCAAGTCCAGTCCCGAAGCCAAAGCCGTCGTCTATTGGATCGTCACTGCGCTCTTCTGCCTGCAGATGAGCTTCACCGCCTACGCGCAACTCCGCCTGCCGCAGGTGGCGGAGGCGTTCACCCACCTCGGCTTTCCCGCCTATTTCCGGGTGGAGCTCTCGTGGGCCAAGCTCCTGGGCGTGTTATTGATGCTTGCGCCGGTGCCGCCGCGGCTTAAAGAATGGGCCTACGCCGGCTTCGCCATCAACCTCGCCTCGGCGCTCATCGCACACCTCTCGGTGGGCGATGGCCCGGAGGCGTGGGGCTGGGCGGCAGGGACCGGCGTGCTCTGGGCGCTCTCGTACTTCTTCTGGCGCCGCGTGTAGGCCACGCGCGCGATTGGCTAACCACGCATCGTCGGCGGCTTAAGTCGTAGGAGTGCGGGCCCTTGGCGTAGAGCCCGTTGAAATCTGGAGGCGCGGGTCGGAATCGAACCGACGAATAAGGGTTTTGCAGACCCTGGCCTTACCACTTGGCTACCGCGCCGCTACTCCGTGGAGTGCAGGTTCCTTTCAGCACAATAGCGCGCCGTTCGGGCCCGCGTCAATCGAGCCGCGCTCCGTTCTCCAGCGGCACCACCGGCAGCAGCAAGTGCGAGGGTCGCAGACGCCCGTGAAAAATCGACTGCGAAGCCTTCAACAATCGCGTTTCTTCTGCGATGCTGCCGCCGGTATTTGCATTGCGGTCGAAACGCGGGAAGTTGCTGCTCGAGATCTCCAGCCGAATCCGATGCCCTTTCCGAAAAACATTGCCCGTCACGCCGGCGTCTATCGTGACTCGATAAATCTGGCCCGGCCGGGCCAGCACCGGTTTCTCCAGCGACTCCCGGTAACGCAGCCGCAAGATGCCGTCCGTCAAATTGCGGGCCATGCCGTCGGGAAAGACATCAACGAGCTTGGCTGTGAAATCGGTGTCTCGCGCGCTCGTGGACGCGTAGAGGACCACGCGAATTGGTCCAATCACCTGCAGATCGCGGCGAAGCTCGGGCGACGTATACACCAACACATCCCGCCGTTTTTCGACACCTCTCTGGTCCTGCGGGCCCCACGGAAATACCCGAGGGTCGCAGCAAACGGCGCCGCCGGCGGTAGGAACGGGGTCGCGCGGATCAAAAACGAAGCGATCGGCTGCTTCGATGCGCGGTGGCGCCGGCGCCAGCCTGCCATCGCCGCTCAACGAATTCGCGCGTCCGCTGCCGGTGAGATAGAACGGAACGAAACGCACACCCCGCGGCGGCCAGTCGCGATCTTCCCGCCAGCGGTTGATTCCCATTACAAAGATGCGGACCGGCGGAGTTGAGAGCAACGGGGTATCCTTACCCTTCAGCCACTGATCGAACCATTGCAACTGCAAGCCCCGGACAGGAACCACGGAATCGCGGCCGTAATCCACTCCCGGAAAACGCACCGACATGCTGTGCGGCCACGGTCCGATGAGGATGCGATGCACTCCCGAATTCTTGCGCAATGCAGCATATGCTTCGAGGTCGCTTTGCACGAAATTGTCGTACCAGCCCCCCACCGAGAACACCGGCACCCGGATATTCGCAATGCGCGCCCGTGTGCTGATCGATCGCCAGAAGCTGTCATCCGCCGGGTGATTCAAGGCCTTCTGGTACATCTCGGAGCGCACGCCGGTTGACGCCACGTCGGCTGTGCGCAGCGGCAGGTGGAAAATAAATCGCGTAAAGTCCGGGTGATATCCGCGCGCGCTGAGATTCTCCGACATCCATAGCAGGCGCTGGCCCAATTTCATGGCGCCCCCCGTCGAATAAAAGCGATCGCGGTAATCATCGTATCCGGATACGACCGGGAAGATGGCTTTTAAGTGAGGGTTGTTCAGCAGCGCCGCTTTCCACTGCACGATGCCCAGATACGAACCGCCCATCATCCCGATCTTCCCGTCGGACCAGGGCTGCCGCGCAATCCAGTTCAGCGTGTCGTCGCCATCCAGCGGCTCTTGAACCAGAGGACGAAACTCTCCTTCGGATTCATAACGGCCGCGCACGTCTTCTGCAACAACGGCGTAGCCACGATCAACGAACGCCGCGTAATGAGGCGTGATGTCGAGACCCTTGCCGTAAGGCGTTCGGATCAGAATCGTCGGATAGCGGCCGGGGACGGCCGGCCGGAACACGTTGGCCGACAACTGCACACCATCCCGCATCGGGATTCGCACTTGCAGATCTTTGACAATTTGCGGCGCGGCGGGAAGCGTGCACACCACCAGGGCTCCAATCAGGCGTGGACAGCGCACAGAACCTTCCAATATTGCTCGGCGGCTTGATCTACCGAGTGATGAGAGGCGATGTAGGCGGCTCCCCGAAGGCCGACTTCGTTCGCTACTCCAATCCTTGATGTTAGCAGAATCATGTGATGGATCAGCGATTCGTGCTCCGCCGGCCCATGGGCGATGCGAATACAGGCTGTTTCCGGAAATCGTGAGGTTTCAAGCCCATCGCTGACCAGCACCGGCTTGCCTATACCCATCAGACGAATCACGATGCCCGAGGTCTCGCCGGCTGCCGGCTCGCGGAGATTGATGCAGGCATCTACAGCCGAAGCCGCACGCCAGAAATCGCGTTCGGAGAGGTAGGGGAGCCGGTGAACGCCGGGGGTCCGCAGCAGCGGTTCAGCCGCCCGCTCCAGATCGCGCGATACAAATTCACCGGCAACAAGCAGATCAGCTTTCGCGCAGACCTGGCGCACCGCTTGAAACGCCCGCAGAATCGGCAGCGGGCGTTTCGATTCGCGCAGATAGCCGAACACGCCAAACAGAAAGGCCTGCGGCGGAATGCCAAGCCTCTGCCGGAACCGGATGGCCTCCGCAGCGGAGGGCACCGGGGGAGGCGCGAAGAGATGAGGAACTTCCACAACCTTGGCGTCACGAACGTGCTCGGCTACAATCCGCGCCGCCGCGGGGTTATGCACGATCACGGCGCGGGACCGCTCGACGAGGCGGCGCAGCATTGCGTATTGGAAGTAGCGCCGGTCGGTGGCCGACGCCGCACGCGCCCGCCACAGTTCGCCCGCAAGCGGCCGGAGCCACTCGCCATAGTTGAAGACAAATTCCTCGATGTACTCCCTCGGGCTCAGGTACCCAAGCAAAAAATGATGGAGCACGGCGTCGTGCAGCACGATCACGCCGGGCTCTGCCAGAGCCAGCTCGTAAATCGGCCGATGCAGTTGATTGTTGCCGATGTGATAAAGGTTCAGGTCTGCACGACTGGGCGAAACGAGCACGAAGCCATACCGGCGTAAGGCCGGCAGCAGCGATGCTGCGTAGTCTGCCACGCCCGTGCGCGCGGGAGGAAACGGCGCATGAAATCCAATTATCACTTCCTGGGACGCTTGCCGAATAGAGCCGTGCCGACGCGAATGCAGGTTGCGCCTTCCTCGATCGCCACCTCCAGGTCATGCGACATGCCCATCGAAAGCTGTTCCAGGCCGTGCTGCTCCGCGAGCTCGCGCAGCCGCCGGAAATAAGGACGCGAGGCCTCGGCATTCTCGGACCATGGCGGCATCGTCATCAAGCCAAGCAACCGCAAATGCGCGCATTCGCGGACCGTCGCGATCAGCTCCGGCAGCTCCTCCGGCGCCGCGCCGCTCTTGGCCTCTTCGCCCGAAAGCTTCACTTCGAGCATCACATCCAGCTGCCGCCCCGCATCCTCAAGGCGCCGGGCGAGTTTCGCTGAATCGACGGTTTGAATCGTCTGGAACAGCTCCGCTGCTCTGCGGCTCTTGTTCGATTGCAAGTGACCGATCAGATGAAATCGCGCACCATGCAGCCCGCTCACCTCCGGAGCTTTCCGTTCAAACTCCTGGACATAGTTCTCGCCGAAGTCCCGCAGCCCCAAGCCGTGCGCCTCTATGATGGCGCTTGCCGGGAAAACCTTTGTCACCGCGAGAAGCATGATGCCCGATGGATCGCGGCGCGCCTGATCGGCAGCCCTTTCGATGCGCGCCCGAACCTCGGCCAGCCTCTCCCGCAGGCTCATCACCGGATCTTCAGCAAGCGGGCGGCGTTATCGTACAGAAGTTTGCGCTCTACGGTCTTGTTGGGAGAGAGTTTGCGCACCATCGCGATCTGCTGCGAACCGCTACAGCCAGGACCTTCTCCATATGAATCGCTGCAATCACTGCCGTACAGCAGCTTGTCCTGGTGTCGCTCCAGGAACCGGCGTCCCTCTTCTTCGTCGCGTTGTAGAGCGTTCAGCCCCGATCCCGCCGACAGATCGCCGTACATGTTCGGATAATCCGAAAGGAGCCGGTCGGTCATTCCTCCGGAATGGACTTTGCCCTTCGGATACATCACGTTCTGCTCATGGTAGATGTCGATGTTCCCCCACCAGGTCTGGGCATGTCCAATGAAATTTACTTTCGGGTGGCGCTCCAGGAGCTTATGGAGCCGCTCGAAACGCAAGTTGTAGGTGTCGTACTGGAAATGCATCAACACGGGCACATCGAAATGTTCGGCAATATCGGCCACCAGGTCCATGTATTTCGAGTCGCAATCGACCCCGAACTTCTGCTCGCCGATGCCGATCGCACCGCGCTTCAAATATGTTTCCAGCACCTCGCGCGTGTCCGGAAGATCGGGCAGCTCGTTAGCGAAAAAGTAATATTGGCCGGGAAACCGGGCTGCAATCGCCACTACCGTGTCGTTGCCGCCGGCATCGGCAGCGAGACCGTAACGGCGGCCGGCCGGCAGCAGCACGGTTTTGGTAATGCCCATGCGGCGCTGATGCGCGAACAGATCCTCGTCGCTGCGCCCGGAATAATGCGTGTGCTGATGGATGTCAATGATCGGCTCCGCAGCCGGAAGAAGGCTTGCGGAGGCTGCCGCCAGAAACGTTCGACGCGTCATTGATCGCCTTTGCCTCCGGATCCGGCGCTTGCCGCCGAGTATACCGGAACGTCGACCCATGCGCGCCGCGCGGAGCTGTCCATTACTTTTTCCAGGATCTGCAACTGGCGCACACCATCCACGAATTGCGGATATTCGACGGGGGCGGAGCGATCTTCTACTGTCCGGTAAAAGCGCCGGAATACCTGCTTGAAGGTATCGTCGTAACCTTCGCTGTGACCGCCGGGAAGATCGGCATAGGAGCGCGCATCTCCTTTGAGCAGCGACGGATCCTTGATAATAACCTGATTATTCGAATTCCGCTGTCCGATCCACAGCTCATCAGGACGCTCCTGGTTCCATGCTACCGATCCTTTTGTACCGTAGATTTCAATGCTCAACCGATTCTTGCAACCGGCCGAAACCTGGCTCGCCGTGAAAGCCCCGCGGGTCCGATCGCCCATTCTGAAGACGACCGCGCCAAAGTCTTCGGTGTCGATCGGGACCTCATCATAATCTTCGGGCTTGAGCGTCTTTCCGGTGAAAGTTTCCACGGATTTCTTCGGCCGCTTTCGTTTTTTGTGGAAGGTTTGCAGGTCCGCGCATAGCGCCGTGATGCGCTGCCCGGTTACGTGCTCGGCCATATCGCACCAGTGCGAGCCGATATCGGCCATGCAGCGCGATGGCCCGTTCGCGGCCGGATCGATGCGCCAGCTCCAGTCAGTGTCATAGAGCAGCCAGTCCTGCGAGTATGTACCCTGCACTACCAGAATGTCGCCCAGGTCGCCCGCTTCCCGCATGCGGCGCATGTGCTGAACCATCGGATAGTAGCGCAGATTGTGAAACGTGCAGTTCGCCAGCTTTTTCTCAGAGGCAAGTCGTGCCAGTTCGCTTCCGAGCTCTGCCGAAGTCGTCAGCGGCTTCTCGCAAACCACGTGCTTGCCCGCTTCAAGCGCATCTTTCGCCATTGGAAAATGCAGCGCGTTTGGCGTACAGACGTGAACCACATCGACTTCCGGGTCCTCCAGAATCTGGCGATAATCGCCCGCAGTCTTCTCGACGTGCAACTCCTCCCCGAGCCGTGCGGCTTTCTCTTTTTGGCTTGCCGCAATGGCGTAGACCTGCACGTAGCCAAGGCGGCGAATGCCCTCCACATGCACGCGTCCTACGAAACCGGTCCCGAATACTGCGGCTTTCAATCTGTGAATCATTGTGACCTCGTGTGAAGTGTATAATTTAGCCCAAAAACTGATAAAGTGGTGGATATTATGGTGGTGCGAATCCGGTTCGGGAGAGGGCCGAGAGTGGAACGCGGCCGGCGCAAGAACCGGCGCATCGCGCTGGCAACCGCGGCATTGTTGACCCCCGGCGCACTGATGGCTTCCGCTCTGGGACTCTGGCGCTTGGCGGCGGATCTGAAATGGACGACTACGTTCGCCATCCCGAATGGACTATTCTCCCACTGGCAGGTCTGGATGGCGGCAGCCGGTCTACTACAGTTGTGCTCCCGCATCTTGAATCGCTACGGGCGGGGACTTGATACGCCCATCCCTCCTGGCGCGGGCCTCTCGCGGAAAGCGTCTTCCTGATATTCTAAGTTCAGGATCAGGCATGCGGTACAACACCCGCTATCGCTACTCTAGTTTTTACTCCTCCGGGTATCTTCCAACAGGCGTCAAGTGGTTGCTGATCAGTAACGTCGCGATGTTCGTGCTCATGCATCTGGCGATGGGCACGCGGTTTGCGCAGGACTTTTCAGTATTCGCGCTCGCGCCGGTGGCTGTAGTCTACCATCTTGCCCTCTGGCAATTGGTTACCTATCTATTTCTCCATGGCGGCATCTGGCACCTGCTGGTGAATATGCTCACGCTGTGGATGTTCGGCACTACGCTCGAACAGGATTGGGGTACCCGGAAATTTATCAAGTATTACTTTCTGTGCGGCGTTGGGGCGGGTGTATGCGATGTGGTAGTGAATGCTTTGATCGGAAACTGGGGTACACGCACGATTGGAGCATCGGGCGCTATCTACGGCTTGCTGCTGGCCTTCGGCGTCCTCTATCCGAATCAGACGGTGCTGTTCAGTTTTCTATTTCCGATTAAAGCCAAATATTTCGTCATGATTTATGGCGGGATCGCGCTGCTCAGTTCCTTCAATATCAATAGCGGAGTCAGCGACATTGCGCACCTCGGCGGCATGTTGTTCGGCTACCTGTACTTGAAAGTTCCGTTCCGCCGGTTCGGCATGCCTGATTTCCAGCAGCGCTACCGGGCGTGGAAACTGGAACGCGCCAAGCGCAAGTTCCAGGTTTACATGAGGAAACACGGGTCCGACCGGGATCGCTGGGTGAACTGACCGGCACCCCGGATCAGCCCCGCAACGGCGGGTCGCCGCTGCGCGTCTCTTCTGATATAGTCTTGGTCAAGAACTCGCCCATGAGACGAACACATTTATTCTGTTTGTTCCTTTTAGTGGCGGCGCTTTGCGCGCTTGCCGCCGTCGTCGCTGTGGCTCAGGAGGGACCCCGCAAAGATGTCGGTGAAACCGTCGCCAAACCGCGCAAAAAAGACAGTGGCGCACCCGCCGCTGAGGCCGAGCAGCCGAAGATTCCCTCCAAGCTGAGCCCGAAAAACAAAGTAGAAGCTCCCGAAGGATTGCCCACGTTCAAGAGCGATGTCGATGTAGTGAACGTAGAAGTAGCCGTCCTTGATAATAAGGGGCACTTCATTCCCAATATCCCGCGCCAGAGCTTCCGTATCCTGGAAGACAATGTTCCACAGCAGATCCGTACGTTCAACCTCGGCGAAGCTCCGATGACAGTCTGCCTGGTGATCGAATTCAGCAATCTGTTCCAGTACTATTGGGGCGAAACCTGGTATCAGACGCTGACCGCGGCTTACGGCTTCCTGCAGACACTCAAGAATGAAGATTACGTAGCAGTGGTCGCGTATGATATGCGCCCGGAGATTCTCTCCGACTTTTCCACGGACAAGCGCAAGGCCTACGAGGCGATGCAGCGGCTGCAAATCGCGGCGTTTTCCGAATCGAATCTATTCGATGCTATTACAGATACGGCTCAGCGCATGTCTTCGATCGAAGGGCGGAAAGCGATCGTGCTGATATCCTCCGGTGTGGACACCTTCAGTAAGCTTACCTTTGACAAAACGCGCAAGATTCTGCAGGATGCCGGCGTCCCGATCTACGCAATCGGACTGATGCAGGCGCTGCGGGAGTGGTATGACGCGCGCGGCTACATGGGATCAATCGCCCGTCTCGACTTTCTGCAGGCTGATAATCAAATGAATACCTTTGCCCGCGAGACCGGCGGCATGGCATTCTTCCCGCGATTCTATGGGGAGTTTCCGAGCATTTTCCAGCAGATCTCGCAAGCTTTGCGAAACCAATACTCCATCGCCTACGAGCCGAGCAACAAGGCGCGCGACGGCAAGTTCCGCAAAATCAAAGTGGAGCTGGTCAATCCGGCTACCAACGAGCCTTTGCGAATCGTGAACGAAAAAGGCAAGCCAATCAAATACCAGATCCTTGCGAAGGCCGGTTATACGGCGCCACGTGCGGTCGAGTAACCGCACCTCGATTCACGCTCAGTTGTCAAGCGCAAAAACTTGCGGTTTCGCAAGCCTATGCGGAAGTGTTGAAAAGCGATGACAACTCTGTTACGCTTCACGCTCGAAATGAAACAGAGGCATGATGCGCAACCATTCGAGCCGGCGAAGATCTTACTCGTGGACGACAACAGCGACGGTCTTATTGCCCGCCGCGCGCTGCTCCAGGAGTTGGGGTACCGCGTCCAAACAGCGCAGGATGGCGCATCGGCCTACGAGTTGTTTTCGCAGGACCAGTTTGCTCTGGTTGTGACGGATCACAAGATGCCGCGCATGACCGGACTGGAGCTAATTCAGAAAATCCGAAGCCAGGCGCCGGACACTCTCATCATTCTGGTCTCCGGTTTCGTCGATGCCCTCGGCCTTACCGAGCAGAGCACCGGCGCGGACGTGGTAATTTCAAAGAGCGCCGGCGAAGTTTCCGCGCTCATGCGCTCCGTGGTGCGTCTGCTCAGCCGCCGCGTACCGCGAAAGTCCTCCCCGCCGCCAAGACTTACATCGCGCTCGCGCGCACTACACTGAGAAGGTGTGGTGTTGGCGCTCAGTTTCCCTTCTGGTGGCCACGTGCGTCATCGCGCATGGCGCGCCCGCCCGGAAGCGCCTTCCCGCCCGCCCGTTTCCTGCGGTTGATCGCTGGCTGAGATCGATGAGCCTGCGCGAGCAGGTAGGACAACTGCTGTTCGTGCCGTTTCATGGCGCGCCGCCTAATTCCCGTTCCCGTGAGTACCGCCAGTTTGTGAAGCTCGTGCGAGATCTTCGCATCGGCGGTCTGATTCTCGTGAATTGGACGCAAGGGCATGTCACACAGAAAGCCGAGCCGTACGCCACAGCCGCGTTCCTCAACAGGATGCAGCGCCTGGCTCGTATTCCGTTGCTTGTTTCTGCGGATCTGGAGCGCGGCGCCTCCATGCGGGTCAGTGATACGACGATCTTTCCCCACGCCATGGCTTTTGGGGCCACAGGTGACCCCAATTTTTCGCGATATGAGGGCCAGATCACCGCGCATGAGGCGCGGGCCATTGGAATTCACTGGGTGTTTTATCCCGTAGCCGATGTCAACAACAACCCGGATAATCCGATCATCAATATCCGCTCGTTCGGAGAAGATCCGAAGGACGTTGCGGCGCACGTGCGCGCCTTCATCGAAGGAGCGCACGCTGAGCGCAAGGACTTCGTACTCACGACAGTAAAGCATTTCCCGGGGCAGGGCGCGACATCGATCGACACGCATTTGAATCTGGCTACCGTTACAGCGGATCGTGAGCACCTGGAGGCCGTGGAGCTTCCGCCGTTCCGCGCTGCGATTCAGGCGGGCGTAGACGCAGTGATGACGGCGCACGTGGCCGTACCGGCTCTGGCCCCAGCCGGCGTTCCGGCGACCCTGTCGCCCCAGATTCTAGGCGGACTGCTGCGCGAGCAGCTTGGGTTCCGCGGCCTGGTAGTCACTGACGCCTTAGAGATGGGGAGCATCGTGAAGGGGTACAGCGCCGGAGAAGCGGCGGTGCGCGCGCTCGCCGCCGGCGCAGACGTTCTGCTGATGACTCCCGACCCTGAAGCGACAGCGCGCGCAATCGTGGCGGCGATACAAAGCGGGCGTCTGGATCGAAAGCGGGTGCGGCAAAGTGTCATGCGCGTCCTTGAAGCCAAAGCGGGGCTCGGTCTCGACCGCCGCCGTCTGGCGGACCTGGAGGCCATCACGGACGCCGTGAATTCCCCGGAGTCCAACGCGCGGGCTCAGGAGATCGCGGATCGAGCCGTCACCCTGGTGCGCAACGATGCCGGACTCGTACCGCTGCGGGATCCAGCCAAAGCCTGCTTTATGCTCCTGACCGAAAGCCGCTATTCGCAGGAAGGACAGGTCTTTGCGCAGGAATTGCGCCGGCGCGCGCCCACCGCGGCCTCGATCACTCTCGACCCCACCATAACCGGACCTGCGCTTGATGAAGCCGCACGCCGCGCGGCGTCGTCCGACTTGATCGTCGCTATTGCCTTCGCTTCGGTCAGCGCCTATCGAGGCAACGCCGGTCTCGCGGGTGAATATCCGCGCCTCATCGACGCATTAATTAGCTCCGGAAAACCAGTTATCCTGGCTGCGCTCGGGAGCCCTTATATTCTTCGCGACTTTCCGAAAGCGGCCGCGCACCTGGCCGCTTTCAGCACGGTTCCGCCCTCGGAAGCCTCCACAATCAAGGTCCTGTTTGGCGAAATCGCAAGCCGCGGAAGGCTGCCGGTCACGATTCCAGGCTTGGCCGCCCGCGGCGCCGGAATCACGGTGTCTTCCATTACTGAGCCTGCGCGAGCGCCCGCAGTACAATGAGCCTCGTATGGAAATCACGTGGAATGCATGGCATGCAGGATCAGCACCTTTGTTTATTTTTGAAAGGGCAGATCCGATGACCAAACCGATCAGAGCGGTCACTGTCACATATTGCACTCCATGAGCTCGCCTGGCGACTTCTGAACCGGAGGTCGAGCCGCCTGCTCGTGCCAAATACAGCATGAGATTACCAGCATGAAAGGCTTGGGCGTAACACGTCAAAGAATCGCTCCAGGAGTCAGGCGAAGCTGCTACGGCAGATCACGCGCGCTCTCTGACGAGCAAACTGGCGGGGCGACACCGGTAAGCCAACGCCCACCCATCAGAAATAAAGCACCAGAATGTTTGTCTTGCCCGCTGCCTCTGTCGCCTCTCCAGAGGACCCCAGCTTATCCGCATTCGGTTAATCTATTGAGAACGGCATGAAGCTAAAGAAACGCGGCAAAGCGCCGATCAAAATGATTGTGAAGCGGTTTTGCGTTTTCGACGCGCCATCTTTGTTCCCGGAGATGACAGAGAATCCGTGGTTCACCGGCCCGAGACCGGCGGAAGATGGTTCGAGCGGTCTGACTGCGCTAGAATTATGCGCTGGTGCGGGTGGACAGGCGCTCGGATACGAGCAAGCTGGAATCGACCACGTCGGCCTGATCGAACTCGACAAGCACGCTTGTGCCACGCTGCATTTGAATCGTCCTGGATGGAATGTCATTCAGCACGATTTAACTAAAAACGACCCAGCAAAATTCAAGCCGTCTGACTTCGCTGGTGTGGACATCATCTCAGGCGGATTGCCCTGCCCACCGTTCTCCGTAGCCGGTAAGCAACTTGGGAAAAGGGACGAACGGAATCTGTTCCCGGCGATGATCGATCTCGTTGACCAACTCCGACCACGAGCCGTCGTGATCGAAAATGTTCGGGGCATACTCGATGGTGTTTTCCACGATTACCGAATCTACATCGCCGGGCAGCTTCGGGCCTTGGGGTACACGACCGGATGGAAGCTCATGAACGCTTCCGATTACCGTGTTCCGCAACTGCGCCCCAGGGTCATATTCGTTGCCTTACGGAAGGAATACACTGAACATTTTACGTGGCCGGAAGAGGCGAAAACTAAGTCGACGACGGTCGGCGAGACACTTTACGACCTGATGGCGGCAAACGGATGGAAGGGCGCTAAGGAGTGGAGCAAGGCGGCGGATCAGATCGCTCCCACTATCGTTGGTGGATCCCACAAGCACGGCGGACCCGATCTCGGCCCGACGAGGGCCAGACGAGCTTGGGCGGAACTCGGCGTCGATGGACTCGGAATCGCCGACGAGGCGCCAGGGCCGGAATTCCCGATCAACGGAATGCCAAGGCTGACAGTACGGATGGTCGCACGTCTGCAAGGCTTCCCCGACGATTGGCAGTTCAGTGGAGGGAAAACAGCAGCCTACAGACAAGTTGGGAACGCTTTTCCACCGCCTTTCGCACAAGCTGTTGCCAAGCACGTCAGGGCGTGCTTGACAGCTAAACGACTGATAGTGTTGCCAGCGTGACTGCGGATGCAGATGTGTTCGGCCTCGGATATTACTTCGGGCTCCTTACATTGTGGTAGACCGCTGGACGGGAGAATCGATCTCAAGCCGCCTCGAGTAATATGCATTCGGAACCGGCGAGATCAACTACGAAACATTCCCTCGCCCGATACACAAGATCTTCTTCCCGCTCTCATTCTCCATGGCCGGTAATAGGGTATTACCGTTTTGGCAGTCGTGACCGACAAAATCAGTTCAGAGCGCCGCTCTGAAAACATGCGGCACATCCGCAGTCAGAATACATCGCCTGAAATGGTAGTGCGGCGCTGGGTACACGGGATGGGATTTCGTTACCGGCTTCATGTCGCGAAACTTCCCGGCAAACCTGATCTCGTATTCTCAGCATTGAAGAAAATCATCGAGGTTCGTGGCTGTTTTTGGCACCAACACGGCAAGTGCATTGATTCCCATATTCCGAAGTCTCGATTGGAATATTGGCGCCCAAAGCTCGAACGCAACCAGCGCCGGGATACTGAGAACCTGTACAGCCTGAAAGCCCTCGGCTTTCGTGTTCTGGTGATATGGGAATGTGAGGTGCGGAATGAACAGCGGCTCATCTCTAAATTGCGGCGATTCCTGGGACGCTAATCATTACTCCTATTCCTGCGCTCTCGGCTTCGCTCAAATTGCCGAATTCTACCCGTTGGATCGTCAGGCCACGGTCTGTATCTGCGCAGAATGTAATCGACCTTCTTCCGGCCAGCTTTCGTCTTATAGCTGACGGTATCGATCTTCCACCCGATCACCGAGTACCGCAATTCCCGGAGCCGTTTGTGCCAGTCTTCCTGGTCGGCGACAACCGCCAGGATTTCGGGTGGCGTGCGCTTGTCGACGCCCACGGCCTTGAGCGTTTCTCCGATGCGCATGTGAACGCTGTCATAGGCCATGACCTTTCTCATGAATTCATCGGTCACGTTCAGTGAATTGAAATAAGCTTTCTTCCCGGAATTACACGGAACGCAAATGGCCCACAAATTCTCCTTGTCATTCGTGCCGCCCCAAGCTCTCGGCTTTTTGTGATCGACAACCAGCTTGATCCCGTCTTCAGCAACCGTCTTACCGCACATCTGGCAACGGCCATGAGCGGTATGCAGCACTTCAGCCCGGACCCGGATGTTAATTTCGCCTTCATCCGTGATGTCCATCCGCTTGCCGCCGTATTTGTAAAGCGTGACTTTCCTCGGCCTACCATTCACCACTTGCACGGATTCGAGGGTCTCGATGACGAACCACTTCTTCAGATCACGTTTACGCCGGTCTAGATGGGTTTGGTCATCGGGCCGTAGTCCCTCCTTTTCCAGTTCCTGTCGGATTTGCCCTCCCGAGATGCCCTCGGGAAACCGTTTCATTACCTCCACGATACGCAGATGGATCGTTCCGGGCTTGCTAGTCGCCATGAACAGGCTGGAAGTTCTGATATTATCACGTGACGACTGAAGATAATATGATGCTCGCAGTTGAGAGGTTCCGTGCCAGGCTCGTCGGTATTTTCGATTTTTCTGCGCGTCCGTTACAATTCCTTGCATGGGGTGCGTTGGCGTGGAGCACGGAAACCGAAGGCGCCAACGTAGATGTCCCTTGTAGACCGACAATCTTTATCGGCAAATCTCTATTCAGAAACATAGCTACTGTATGGAAATCACGTGGCTCGGGCACGGAACATTTCAGCTTCAACTACCTTCAGGGGAAATCATTCTGATGGATGCGTGGACCGAAGGGAATCCCGCATATCCCAAAGGGCACCAGATTTCCAGAGTGGACCTGATGTGCATCACGCATGGCCACTTCGATCACATTCATGATGCCGTGCCGCTGGCCAAGAAATTTGCCCCTCAGGTTGTTGCAATCTTCGAGACGTGCCATTGGCTCGAATCGAAAGGGGTGGAGAACACCAAGCCGATGAACAAGGGCGGCTCCCAGTCGGTCGGCGGTGTGACTGTGACCATGACTCATGCCGTGCACAGTTGCGGGATTCTCGATGACGGCAAAATCATTTATGGAGGTGAAGCCGCAGGCTATGTGCTTCAGTTCGCCGACGGCCGAGTTTTATATTTTGCCGGAGACACCAACGTGTTCACGGACATGCAGCTTATTGCGGAGCTATACCGTCCGGAGCTGGTCTTCTTGCCGATCGGCGACCTCTACACAATGAGTCCGCGCGAAGCGGCGCTTGCTTGCCGGATGCTGAAACCGAAGCGGGTAATACCGATGCACTTTGGAACATTCCCGCCGCTAATCGGACGGCCAGATTCTCTCCAGCGGCTCCTCGCAGAACTCCCGGGAACCGAAGTTTGGGAGCTGACACCCGGACGAACCGTAACCTGGTGAGCGACTTTCTTACCCGCACGACTTTATTACCAGCCGAAACGTTCCTCGCTCCAGGGATCGCCCCGCATGTGATAGCCATTGCGCTCCCAGAAGCCAGCCCGGTCCTCCGCCAGAAGCTCGATCCCTGCAAGCCATTTCGCGCTTTTCCAGGCGTAGAGGCGCGGCACAATGAGACGCGCCGGACCGCCGTGCTCAATCGAAATCGGTTCGCCGTCATGAAACAACGCGACCAGCGCATCCTCGGCCAGGAAGTCCGCCAGCGGCAGGTTCGTTGTCCATCCGCGGTCGTACCCATAGGCCAGAACGTAACGCGCTTCGGGCCGGGCGCCGCCTGCCCGATTCAGCAGCTCCCGCGTTGAAACTCCTTCCCACAGGTTGCCAAGACGGGACCAACGCGTGACGCAGTGAAAGTCCGCGAATACTTTCGTGCGCGGCAGCTTCAAAAACTCCGGCCAGGTCCAGTCGATCTCCTGGTTGATAAGCCCGGTGAGCCGCAATCGCCAGCGCTCCAGATCCAGCTTGGGAGGACCGCTGGCATCTAGCACCGGCCATTTCCGAGTCCGCGACTGGCCGGGAGGCACTCGGCGGCCGCGGAGGGTGTCGGGGCTTACGACCACGTCCGGTGGAAGTCCCTCGGGGGACACGACCTGCTCTGGTTGCAGCTTCTCGCTATCGGCGCCGAACATTTTTCCGCTCTCTGGGTCTCTTGCTTCGATCTTAGCGCGGCGTATGCGCTGATGCTTACGTTGGGGTATAACTTTCGTGGGTTCTAGAACCCCTTGCTAGTTTGCACTCGCAAAAAGTTGCGGCATAATACGAATCTTGATCCGGCCGCGAGCCGGAGAGATAGACTGGAACCAAGGATGCACGGTCGAGCATCGATGTCGGCGTATTTCTTCCCCCCCGATGTAACAGGCCGCAGGACTGTGAGGCTGCTTTCATACCTCCTGGCCGCTTTCCCCCTGTCTGCGCAGGTGCTGATGCAGGGCTCAGGTCCCGGCGGCACCGTGCGGCTTTTTAACACGGATGCCGCAATTCTGGAATCCCAGGAAGTCCGGAAGGACCTGCCGTGCGTCGTTACTCCTATCAAACCGCAACTGGGTTTCGATCTCAAATATCATTCCGGATATGAGGTCAGCATTCCGCTCCGCGAACTTGCCGGATCGGAAAACCTCCTCACAATGATTTTTCGGGTTACATCGGATGCCCACCAGCAACAGCCGGTGTACCTCTCCCAGCGGGTCAGCGTTCCGTCGATCGAAGAAAATGCGAAGGGCGATGCTTATCTCCAGGGTAGTTTCGATACTGGGGAAGGCAAATACCATGTGGATTGGATGATGCGGGACCGTGCGGAGCGCATCTGTTCGTCGAATTGGGATATCGAAGCCGCCCTTCCACCCCGTGATAAAGACGTCGTACTGGCAATGGCGCCGGATACGATCAGCGCATCGGACGCGGAGCCATTCAAAGAGGAAGCCCCGGTCGAGCGCCTGGATCGCGACGGTCCGCTGAATGTCAAGATCATGGTGAACTTTGCCCCGCAGAATGCACGTTCTGCGACGCTACAGCCGCTCGACACCAACGCTCTGGTCTCAATCCTGCGCAGTATCTCGCGCGAGCCGCGCATCGGCAAATTCAGCATTGTCGCCTTCAACATGCAGGAGCAACGAGTCATTTACAGGCAGGAGAATTCATCGCAGATCGATTTCCCCGCCCTGGGCGCCGCGCTGCAGTCTTTGAACCTGGGTACGGTGGATCTGAGCCGGCTGAGCCAGAAACACGGCGACACGAGCTTCCTCACAAGCCTGATTACGGAGGAAATGACGACGAAAGACCAACCCGACGCCGTCATCTTCGCCGGGCCAAAGGTCATGCTGGATGACAACGTTTCCCAGGACACCCTGAAAGAGTTAGGCCAGGTCAAGTATCCGGTTTTTTACATGAATTACAATCTCAACCCCCAGGCGAACCCGTGGCGTGATGCGATTGGCAATGCTGTTAAAACCCTGAAAGGCGTGGAATACACGATCAGCCGCCCCCGGGATCTGTGGTTCGCCTGGAGCGAGATCATGTCCCGTATAGTAAAATTCAAAGTAGGGAGACAAGCATCGAACGCGTCCTCCCAATAAAATGCGGGTTGCCTCCTCTCGCGCGACACAGCTCTCAGCAGGTTTTGCCTACTTTATCTCCTTTATCTGCCTTGCTCCGTGCTGCTATGGCCAGCAATTTGGCAAAACCGAAAATCTCGCGCCTTACATTCCGAGCCCGCAGGTAGTCGTAGAGAAGATGCTGGAAGCGGCGCGGGTGAAGCCGGGGGAGACGGTGTACGACCTGGGCAGTGGGGACGGACGTATCGTGATTACAGCCGCCCGTCTGTTCAAAGCTCGAGCCGTCGGAGTCGAGCTTTCGGCCGACCTCTGCCGGGCCACCACGGAGAAGGTAAAATCTCTCGGGCTGGATCAGCAAGTCAAGATCATCCACGGCAACCTTCTCAAAGTGGACCTCTCTCCAGCCGACGTAGTGACGTTGTATCTCCTTACGAGCTCGAATGACAGGCTGCGGCCGAACCTGGAGAAGTATCTTCATCCGGGGGCGCGGGTGGTGTCCAACGATTTCGAAGTACCTGGCTGGAAGCCGGACCAGGTCGTGAAGATTGCTGCCGGCGGCCTTACTCACAACATCTACGTCTACGAAATCGTCGCGCGAAAGAACTAAGCCCGCCCGCGCGCGAATCGGCGGCGGAGCGGATTCCCCCTACAATAGAGCGTTATGCCCGAATTCGACGTGGTCGGCGTGGGCCTGAATGCGACCGACACGCTTCTTGTCGTTCCTCATTTCCCGGCCTACGCCGGTAAGGTCCCGTTCCAGGAAGAAATTCTTAGTCCTGGCGGCCAGGTTGCCAGCGCGGTCGTAACGTGCGCGCGCCTGGGACTTAGAGCCAAATATATCGGCACGGTGGGCGACGATGAGCGCGGGCGCGTTCAAATGGAAAGCCTCGTCAGGTCCGGGGTAAATCTGGATCACGTGCAATTGCGAAAGGGTTGCTCCAATCAGTCAGCCTATATCATCATCGATCGGAGCACGGGGGAGCGCACGGTGCTTTGGAGGCGTCCGGAGTGCCTGCGGATCGACCCTTCCGAAATTACACCGGACCAGATCACCTGTGCGCGCCTCCTGCACATTGATGGGCACGATACCGCGGCCGTAGAACACGCCGCCCGGATCGCCCACCGCGCCGGAATCCCTGTGACGGTCGATGTCGATACGATTTATCACGGATTTGACCGCGTGCTGCCCCACGTCGATTACTTAGTAACCAGCTCGGAGTTCCCTATGCAATGGACCAATGAGAGTGATCCGTTCCGGGCGCTCGAAATGCTGCAGCGGGAGTACGGGATGCGTGTGGCCGCGATGACGCTCGGCGCGCATGGCGCGCTGGCGCTGGAAAACGGAGCTTTTCTGTACTCGCCGGCATTCGTAGTGAATTGCGTAGATACAACGGGCGCGGGCGACGTGTTTCATGGTGCGTTTTGCTATGCTGTTCTGCGAGGCATGGAGATGCGCGAGGCGCTGGATTTCTCAAATGCCATGGCGGCTCTGAACTGCATGGCGCTTGGAGCGCGAGGCGGCATCCGCGGACTCGACGAAGCCAGGCAACTGATGAGCCGGGCCGAGCGGCGCAGCCATCCCCAGTTCCAGGCAGGCGCGCGGGCGGCGCATTAGATGTTTCCCATACCGCTGCGGGACACGCAGCCCAGCTACTCGAAGCCTCTCATAACGATTCTTCTGATTGCGGTCAACGTCCTTGCTTTTCTCTTCGAGATGTCTCTCGACCCCTACTCGCGCAATCACTTCATTGCGGTCTACGGGATCGTGCCCGACCGTTTGAATCTGGAATCTTTGCTCACATCCATGTTCCTCCATGGCGGGTGGATGCACCTGCTGGGCAATATGTGGTTTCTATGGATCTTCGGAGACAATATTGAAGACGCGATGGGGCACGGGAAATTTCTGATGTTTTATCTCTTGTGCGGAATCGCGGCCGCTGTGACGCATATTGCGCTGAATCCATATTCGCGCGTTCCAACCGTGGGGGCGAGCGGCGCAATCGCCGGGGTGATGGGCGGCTATATCGTCAAATTTCCGCACTCCCGCATCGTGACCCTGGTGCTCATCTTTTTTTTCCTTACAACATTCGAGGTGCCCGCCGTATTGATTCTGGCTTACTGGTTCTTGGTGCAGCTATTCAGCGGCATTGGCTCAATCGGTTACTCCAATGTGTCTCAGGGCGGCGTCGCCTGGTTCGCGCATGTCGGCGGCTTCCTCGCCGGAGTGATTCTCATCAGGCTTATGGGCACACGCCAGCGCTATTCCCGCCGGCGCGACCTGTACTGGTAGCATGGCCGCGCCTCCCAGGGTGACCTTTTACACACGCTCGGGATGCTGCCTGTGCGAGGACGCCCTGCAAGTTTTGCAAAAGGCGCGCCGCAGAGTCGAATTTAACATTGAGAAAGTGGATATCGATCAGCACCCGGAGATGCGCAGCTTGTACAACGATGAGGTTCCGGTGATCGCCATTGATGGGAAGAAAGCATTCAAATATCACGTGGATCTTGACGAGTTCCTCCGGCGCCTGGCGGCTCGAGCATGAGCCTGGACGTGTTGGCGATCGCGGCGCACCCCGACGACGTGGAGCAGACCTGCGGCGGCACTTTGATTCGAATGGCGGAGGCAGGATACCGGACCGGGGTGCTGGACCTTACGGCCGGAGACATGGGCAGCCGCGGAACGCCGGAGCAGCGGCTGGCAGAAGCCGAGGACGCCGGACAAATCATGCTTCTCGAATGGCGACAGAATCTCCGTCTCCCGGATGCGCGTCTGGAGAACACCATCAGCGCCCGAATGACTCTGGCCGTCAAAATACGGGAGGTGAAGCCGCGAGTCGTCATTCTCCCTTACTGGGAAGCCCGGCACCCGGACCACTACCGCGCCTCCGAACTGGCATATGAAGCTTGCTTCCTTTCCGGCCTGAAAAAGCTCGATGAATACTCGGAGCCGCACCGGCCCTTCAAGATCGTCTACTCGGCGGCATACGCGAATGTCGTGCCATCGTTCGTAGTGGATATCTCTTCGCAGTTCGAGCGGCGGATGTCGGCGCTTCTGGCCTACCGCTCGCAATATGGCGCTTCGGCCGAAGCCGGCGATTTGTTTCCCGCCGAGCCGGAGATCCGTGAACGGCTGGCGGCGATCGCTCGCTATTACGGCAATCTGATCGGAGTCCGCTACGGAGAGGCTTTCGTGGTCAAGGAAACAATGAGCGTAGATGACATTGTCGCCTTGGGCGTCCGTAGTCTTTGACGCTTTCAATCCGAGCGCCGCATCGAACGAATAGCCGGCTGGCCAGGAAATTATGATGAAAGGAATGCTCCTCGACGGGACCCGTGTTCGGGATGCGATCAAGAACGAGCTAAGGCCGAAAATAGAGGCCCTTACAGCCGCGAAGCGGCCGCCCGGCCTGGCCGTTGTACTGGTAGGGCACAATCCGGCATCGGAAATCTACGTGCGCAACAAGGTCAAGGCTTGCACAGATCTGGGCATCTTCAGCGAGACCGTAACCCCACCCGAGAACGTGACGACCGGCGAACTGCTCGAAACCATTCGAAGCCTCAACCAGCGTGAGGAGATCGACGGCATTCTGGTGCAATTGCCGTTGCCTCCCCAGGTGGACGTGAACTGCGTGCTCATGGCCGTATCCCCGGAAAAGGATGTGGATGGTTTTCACCCCTGCAACGTCGGCAACCTGGTGGAGGCACGGCCTGGTCCGCGGCCGTGCACACCTGCGGGTATTCTCGAGCTTCTGAAGCGTTATCAGATTCCGGTCGCCGGCAGGCGCGCGGTAGTGGTGGGGCGCAGCGATATTGTTGGGAAACCCATGGCCTTGATGCTTCTTCATGAGCACGCGACGATTACGATCTGCCACTCGAAAACCCGCGACCTTGCATCCGTCTGCCGCGAGGCAGACATCCTCGTCGCCGCGATCGGCAGGCCCGCGATGCTCACAGGCGACTACATCAAGCCCGGCGCAACGGTGATCGATGTCGGAATGAACAGGATTTCCGATCCGAAAGAGGCTGGCCGCATTTTCGCGAGCGTGCCCGACCGCTTGCAGGTCTTTGAGCGCAACGGCAGTATTCTGGTGGGCGACGTGCATCCGGGTGATGTGGCTGAAAAAGCCGGCGCATACACTCCGGTCCCCGGCGGAGTAGGGCCTCTGACAATCGCAATGCTCATGGTCAACGCCGTACAGTCAGCCGAGCGGCGGCTCGGATTATGCTCCGCGTAGGGCTCACCGGAGGACTCGCGTGCGGCAAGAGCTTCGTCGGCCAGGCTTTGAAGGATTTGGGGTGCCATCTGATTCAGGCGGATTGTCTTGGACATGAGGTCTTGCAGCCGGAGGGGGAAGCCTATGCGAGCGTGGTCGAGGAGTTCGGCTCCGGCATCCTCGATGCCGCCGGCCGCATTGACCGCAAGCTGCTGGCTGCGCAAGTTTTCGATCGGCCCGACAGGCTCGCTATATTGAATGCGCTGGTGCATCCCCACGTGTTTCAGCGGGAGGATCAGATGATCGCTCAATATGCGGCATCCGACCCTCACGGCATCGTAGTTGTGGAAGCCGCGATCCTAATTGAGACCGGCAGTTATAAACGCTTCGACCGTCTCATCGTCGTCGTTTGCAGGGAGGAACAGCAGTTGGAGCGAGCCATGCATCGGGATCGTGTTGCGAAGGATCAGGTGCTGGCCCGCCTGCGGCGTCAGATGCCCCTATCGGAGAAACGAAAGTACGGGGATTTCGTCATCGATACATCAGGCACCAAGGAAGAGACCTTGCGGCAGACCCGGGAGGTCTATGAGAATTTGCGGAGAATAGAGATATGAGAATGCGCCCGTTTCTTTGGGCCGCCCTGCTTGTCGCGGCTTTTTTGTACCTTACCTCAGTGGCAAACTGGAACATACGCCAGGTGTTCCGGCCACTGCGGGAAACAGGGCGCCTATGGACTGAACCCGAAACCGCGCGAACCGCCGGCTTCTCGAATGATGAAACCAACAACATCGAGATCTACAAGGTCGCGCGCCAGGCGACGGTCAATATCACTAGCGTCGTGTACCGCGAAGACTGGTTTTTCCAGATCGTTCCGGAAAAGGGCACCGGGTCGGGCTTCATTATCAAGCCGAACGGGCTGATTCTGACGAACAATCACGTCGTCTCGGGAACGGCGCAGTTGACCGTGACGCTTGCCGACCAGAAGCGCTACAGGGCGAAGGTGCTGGGTACCGACGCACCGAATGATCTGGCGCTCATCCAGATCGACGCCGGGCACAACCTGCCTTTTCTGAAACTCGGGGATTCGGACCATCTGCAAGTTGGCCAAAAAGTATTGGCGATCGGCAATCCCTTTGGCTTCGAAGGCACTCTCACGACCGGCGTCGTCAGCTCGCTTGGACGGACACTGCAGCCGGAAGAGGGCCGGCGGCTGGAGGATATGATTCAAACCGATGCCGCGATCAATCCCGGCAACAGCGGCGGCCCGCTGCTGGATTCGCATGGGAACGTGATCGGGATCAATACGGCTATTTACGGGCCGCAGGGCAATATTGGAATTGGATTCGCCATGCCGATCAATCGCGCCAAAGGCATGCTCGACGAATTTCAAGCCAAGGGCCGCATCACCACGCCCTATCTCGGCGCAATGGCTGTTTTCATCAGCGGTGACCTGGCCGAAGAGCTGGGGCTGCCGCAAGGGGGAGGTTTGCTGATTCAGAGAATCGAGCGGGGATCGGCGGCTGACCGGGCCGGGCTGCGCGGGCCACGCCAAGTGGTAATCGTCGGTAATTACAGGCTAGGGGTGGGCGGCGACTTGATCGTAGCGGTGGACGGACAGCCAATTGAAGGCCAGGACACTCTGCAGCGAGTCATGAACCGCAAGCACGCAGGCGATACAATGACCCTGACGATTTTTCGTAACGGGCGGACAATGAAGGTGCCGGTCCGCCTGGGCGAAGCGCCGCAGACGCTGTAGCGGCGCGCGGCGCTGGCAATAGAAGAATCGGGACCGCTTTAAACCACGATGCTTGAACAGAAGCTTTCCGGCGCGCTGCTCATTGTAGCCCTTGCGGCGGCGCTCCGGGCCGAAGATGGCATCTTGGTGCTGCACGCCTCGAACACAACCGGGAAGCCGGTTGCCGGGGTTTCACTGGGAACGCTTGGGGATGGGTCCACGGGACCGCCGACCGATCGGTCCGGCAAGACGCGCATTCGCTTGGCGCCGCAGACACGACCCGGCACTTGGGTTTCGCTGCAAGTGGTGAGCGCACCAAAAGACCTGGTGTTTATTTCCCCTTGGGACGGCCGCGTTCGCGTTCCGCCATTTGACAATGAAGCGGAGAATTTCGCTCCCGTTGTGCTGGTGGAGCGCGGCGACCGCAGACTCCTGGAAGGCGGCCAGGCGCTAGCTTCTCTCGCGGCAAAGGTCAACACGGCCGTCGCGCCGCGCAGGTCCAGCCCGCCTGTGGACTCCGCCGAGCCAAAACAGAAGGCCGCGCTGGACCAGGTGGCTGAAACGTATGGAGTCAATCGCGATGAGCTGGACCGCGCGCTTCGCTCGCTCGCGCAGCGGTCCAAGGACCCGTACGAGCGAGGTATGTCTGCCCTATATCAGCGGAAGTATGATGATGCCTCCGAGCAGTTGTCCCGGGCTCTGGACCAGCGCGAGCGGCTGTTGCGGCCCGTAGCATCCAATGTCGTGAATGCCGCAAGATTTCTGGGGCAGGCCCTGTATGAGCAGGGAAAATTCGCGGATGCCGCCGATGCCTATCGCAAGGCGCTGAAGCTGCGGCCCGATGATCCCGTACTTCTCAGCGGATTGGGTCTCTCGCTGTTGAAAGCGGGCCGTCCGGAGGCGGCCGAGGACTATCTGCGAAGGGCGGTGGAGCTGGAGCAGCGCCAGTAGCATGACACGATGTCGAAGCTAATCGAAACCATTTCGGGCATTTCCAATCAATGGAGCCTGTCAGCATTTGCGATTGCCGCGATCCTTCTGCTTTTGGCCAGGCGAAAAGGAAAAGTTCCACCGATCGTCTGGGCCGCTGTCGTGGCTATTGTGGTGGTAGGGCTGGCGCCAATGCTGCTGTCGACTTACCGCGCGGCGATTTACCGCGTCCGGGTCATCGTCCTTGGCGCCGATGGCATACCGGTGGAGGACGCCAAAGTCTGGTCGTCGGTGGGCGGAGAGCCAAAGCGCGTGGATGGCGGATGGGAGTTCGATATTCCCGCGGCGACTCGGCCTGCGGGCGGCAAGCTGACCGTCTACGCGGCCCGGCCCAGCGCATTCCTGACCGGCAAGACGGAGCTTACTCTATCGGACGACCACAATCCGTCGGCTTTGGTCCAATTGGCTCGCGATACGTCGGCAAACGTTCGCGGTGTGGTGGTCGATGCATCGGGCCGCGCAGTTGCCGGCGCGCGTGTTTCCGTCGAAGGGCATGAAGCAGATGCTGTGGTCACGCGGGCCGGCGGGAATTTCGTCCTTCCCGCCCATGCCGCTCCGGGCCAGCAGGTCTGGCTTCGCGCTGAGCGCGACGGCTACGCTCCGGAACGAATCATACATCCGGCAGGCGATGAGCCTGCCACTCTGATCCTGAAGAGCCCGTAATCGTTTCCGCGATATATTGGAAATTCTCATGAAGACCTTCACGATCGCTGTGATCGCAGGCGACGGCGTCGGCCGCGAAGTTATCCCGGAAGGCAAGCGCGTGCTGGAGGCCGTCGGCGCCAACTTCGACGTGAGCTTTTCCTTTCAGGACTTCGATTGGGGCGCGGAGCACTATTTTCGATGGGGGCGCATGATGCCTGCCGGCGCGCTCGATCTGCTCCAGCCCTGCGATGCGATTTTCCTGGGCGCGGTTGGTCATCCCGAGATCCCCGATCATACGACGCTGAACGGACTGCTGCTTCCCATCCGCCGCGCATTCGATCTCTACGCCAACGTACGGCCGGCGCTGCTGTATCCGGGAGTGACTTCCCCGCTGGCCGGCCGCAAGGAGGGCGATATCGATATGGTCATCGTCCGCGAGAACACCGAGGGCGAATACGCACAGGTCGGCGGATTCGTTTACAACCATCAGCCGGATGAGGTCGCAATCCAAACGGCGGTTTTCACGCGCAGAGGGGTCGAGCGGATCGTGCGCTATGCCTTCGAGCTTGCGGCGCGGCGCAACAAAAAACGGCGTGTCACTTCCGTAACGAAATCGAATGCGCAGGGGTACGGCATGGTCCTGTGGGACCGCGTGTTCGAGAGTGTTGCCGCAAACTTTCCCGACATTGAAACCGAATCGCTGCTCGTGGATGCGGCCGCTATGAATTTCATCCGGAGGCCAGAAAGCTTCGACGTTGTAGTTGCGTCCAATCTTTTCGGTGATATCCTGAGCGACATTTCCGCAATTCTGGTGGGCAGCATGGGGCTTGCGGCCAGCGCCAACCTCGATCCCTCCCGGCGGTTTCCGTCCATGTTCGAGCCGGTGCATGGCTCTGCTCCGGACATCGCAGGCAAAGGAATCGTGAATCCGCTCGCCACGATCCTGAGCGCGTCCATGATGCTCGACCACCTGGAGCTCACCGACGCCGCAAAGGCCATCGAGAACGCCGTCGCGGCGGTACTGGCTGAAGAACAGGTCCGTACCCCGGATCTCGGCGGTTCGAGCAGCACGCGCGATGTTACGGCCGCCGTACTCGAAAAGCTCGGGTGATGTCCTTCACCCTTTGATGTCGCGGAAGGCCTCTGCGATCTCCTGCCTTGCGGCTTGCAGTGGAACCGAGAACGGCAGCCGCGGGGGCCCGCCGTAGTATCCGTTGAGGTCCATGGCGTATTTGAGGCCGGGGATGCCGTAAGTATCGCTCACCAGACCGGCCGCGCGGGCGATCCGGTTCTGCAAGTCGAGCCCGGCTTCCTCCTCGCGCATGCGATGCGCTTCCCAGATCGCGATCACGGCATATGGCGCGGCGCTTGCGAAGGCGAGGATGGCGCCGCTTCCTCCCGCGGCGAGCGACGGCCAGAGCGACGCGGCCGATCCCGTGAGTACGCGGACGCCCGGCTGGATTGCGCGCTTGATTCCGGTGATCCTTTCGGGGTCCCGGGAGCACTCCCGAACCGCAACGATGTTGGGGTGTTCGGAAAGCGCAGCGAGCGTATCGACAGCCAGCTCAATAGGAGCATGAGAGCGGTTGTCCAGAATAATAGGGATGCGCGACTGGTCCGCGACAGCCCGGAAGTAGAGCATCTGAGCCTCGCGGTTCATCAGCCCGCGGTAGTACTTTGGGGGGCCCGCCAGCGCAGCCTTATAGCCGATGGCGGCGGCCCGATTCGCGAGGCATACGGTCTCGCGGACGCTCTCGACGCCGGCGTCGGCAATCAGCAGCTTTTCTGAACCGGCGTGCCGCGCAGCCGTCTCCCAGACCGCGATCTTTTCTTCGGCGGCCAGCAGCGCGTTTTCGCCGGCGGCCCCGCACACTACGTAACCGGCCAGGCTGGTGCGATTCCATTTTTCGATATTGTGCTGCATCTTCGCCGGGTATAGTGTGCCTGCGTGATCAAAAGGCGTGGTGATCGATGCGAAAATACCTTCTGGCTTCACTGTTCCCACGATATAACACGAACTGCGCCCGATGTTTTCACTCGAAATAGCATGCGAACCCGAACAGCGCGAGATGTTGATCGCCGATCTGTGGCAGCTTGGTTCCGCCGGAATTCAGGAGCTTGCCCCGGACCGGCTGCGCGCGTTTTTCGAAGACGACGCCGCCCGCCCGCGGCTCGCCTCGATGTTTCCGGAAGCGGCGGTGCGCTCGGAGGAGCAGCAGGACTGGGTTGAGCGTGCTCGCTCGGATTGGGAACCGATCGCGGTGGGATCGCGATTTTATCTGGTCCCGGAGTGGCGCGACGATCCGGCGCCTGAGGATCGGATTCGAATTGCGGTCAACCCGGGAATGGCATTCGGCACCGGCATGCACGAGACGACGCAGTTATGTCTGGAGGCGCTGGAACGTTCGGTGCGCACAGGTATGCGGGTGCTGGATGTCGGGACAGGATCCGGCATTCTTGCCGTTGCGGCCGGCCTGCTTGGCGCCGGGGAGGTGTGGGCGTGCGATCTCGATCCGGTAGCGGTGGAGCTTGCCCAGATGCGTATCGCGCCGGGCCGCGTGTTTCTCGGGTCAGCCGACGCCGTGGCCACCGGCTGCTTCGATCTGCTGGTGGCCAACATTAGCGCGGAAGCCGTTACCGGACTCGCCGGGGACCTGCTGCGCTGCCTCGAACCGCAAGGGCTTGCCATCGTCAGCGGCTTTGAATTGACCGAAGCCGAAACCGTAGCGGCCGCGCTCCGGAACCAGGGCGGCGAAATCGGAACATTTCACAGCAAAGGGCAGTGGGCCGCGTTTGAGTGCTCGAGGCGCTCTACTCAAATATCCGATCCACCGGCACAATCGTGATATCCTCGGGCCGCAGCCCAAGCTCCCACTTCTCGACGATCTTGTCTTCGGCCAGGATCTCTTCCGGCTTCGAAGAATTGTAGGTAATGGGACTCGGCTCCCCGCCCGCAAGCTTTCGCTTTAGCTCTTCGGCGTTTTTCGTGACTGCGACAATCTGGAGACGATCGGGATGAAGATTCCGCCGGATCGCGTCGTTCACCTGCTCGCGTGTCAGCCCGGCGAGCGCTTTCTGCAAGTATTCCGTGTAGGGCGGAATGTCGTAATACAAGCTGTCGATCGCGTAGCCAAGCTCGGCATTCTTGGTCTTCATCAGCAAGTTGACGTACTTGGAGACGAACTCACGCGAGCGCGCGAAATCTTCTTTCGAAAGCCCCTCTTTCACCAGTTTGTTCAGCTCATACATTGCCAGCCGCAGGGCGAACACCGCGTTAGGCGGCTCGACTGGACGAATCCAGATCTGAAAAATCTGGAACTGCCGCCCGAGATTCGGGCTTGGCTCGAACTGGAACATGCCGCGCGGGAAGTACTCGATGTAGGCGTAATCGCCATAGTTCAACCCGCGCAATTCGCGCATCCGGTTGTAAAGGCGCCCGCCGCTGTTGCGGTGCTGGCCGAAGTATGACATCGCCACCAGCAGAGCCGGATAGTCCGGATGGTTACGCCGCACGTTAATCGGAAAACCAAGCGAGTAGGCCACCGAGCGCGTTTCCTTGTCGATCAGTAGCGCGCGATTTCGCTGCGGCGCCCGCGGGGGCGTCAGCCGGAGAGCGAATGCCTGCTGCGGCAGCGTCTCGCGAAAATCGCTCTTCACGCGCTCCAGAAAGCCCTGGGGGTAGCCACCGGCAAGGCCCAGAATAAGACTCGCCTGGCTATAGTGGCGGTGATAAAACTCCTTGAGGTCGTCGATGGTGATCTTCTCGAGCGATGAAACGGTGCCGATGCTGTAGTGCCCGTAGAGCGTGCCGGGGTAGATCGCATTGTAGAGCGCCTCCTTGCCGAGCTCTTCGTCGTTGTTACCGCGTAGTCCCACGCGCAGCGCGTTGATTGCGTCGTCTTTCACCCTGGCAAAGTCTTCGTTACGCCAGCCGGGGTCAAGCAGCATGGCGCGAAAGATCTTGTAATATGCCTCCAGGTTGTCCACGTGCGTGGTGCCGTAAAAGGCGGTCATTTCCTTATCGACCTGGGCGGAAACCGACGCCGCCATCGGAAACATCGAATCCAGGATCTGCTTGTAGGCAAGCTCGCGAGTGCCGCCCTGAGCCAGCATCATCGCAGTCAGATACGCTGTACCCGGCCGTCCTTCCGGGTCTGAGGCCGAGCCCGTCGTGAAAACGATGCGGAAGGTGACCAGCGGCGATTTTCCGGGCAGCGCCGCGACCTTCATCTGCGCGAAGACCGAGCAGGCCAGCAGCATCGTGGGAATCAGCCGATTCATCGCGCTTCTCCCGCCTGCTTTCCCGTCAGCGTGACGATAGTCCTGCTTTTTTCTTCCAGGTATTTCCGCGCCACGTTCTGAATGTCTTCCGGAGTAAGCCGCGCATATCTCTCGTAGAGCCGGTTAATGGTTTCCGGCGTGCGCCGCAAAGCCACATAGCGAGAGAGGATGCTGGCGATAGATTCGCTATTGTCCAACCTCAGAGCAAACCGGTATCGCAGATGGCGCTTGACCGATTCCAGGCGCCCGGCCGGTACCGGACGGGCGCGGAATCCGCCAATGGTTTCCAGAATCTGGTTGCGCACATAGTCCATATCGCCCGTCTTCTTCACCCGGGCCAGAACTACAAAAAAGAACGGGTCCACGTGGTCCTCGTTCTCGGCGCCGAACACATCGACCTTCTGCTCCTGAATTACGAGCTTCTGATAAAGATCGGAATTTTCGGAGAACCCAAGAAAAGAGAGGGCGTCGAATGCCGCGGATGCCTCGGCCTCGTCGCTGTAGGCTGGCGACCGATAGGCGACGGCCACCCACGGGATCGTAGGCGTAGGCCAATCAATGTGCCGGGCGCGCGGCGCCTCTTGCGGCGGTTCGGCGGGAATCTCCGGCTTGTAGCTGCCGCGCTTCCAGTTGCCCCAATACTTTTCGACCAGCCCGCGCACGTGACGCGGCCGCACATCCCCAACTACGATGATCGTAGTGTACTCAGGCCGGTAGTAGCGATCGAAGAACTTCAGGCTGTACTCATACTGGTTCGGCATGTCCTGAATGTCCTTCAGGAATCCCATGGTGGTGTGCCGATATGTGTGGCGCTCAAACACCGTCTCCTGAAGCGCCTCGAAAAGCTTCGTGATCGGGTTCGCGCTGTTTTTGTTATATTCGCCCAGCACGGCCAACGTTTCCGTTTTGAAAACGGCGGGTGTGTACTTAAGGTTTTGAAACCGGTCGGCCTCCATCATCAGGATCTGGTCCAGGTCCGCTTTCGAAAACGTCGTGTGATAAACGGTCAGGTCGTCGCTGGTTGAGGCGTTCGAAGCTGCTCCGGAGCGCTTCAGCACTTCTTCGTATTTTTCAGGCGGAAACTTTTCCGTGCCGCGGAACATCACGTGCTCAAACAGGTGGGCAAAGCCCGACTTTCCAGGCTCGACTTCATTGCGCGATCCGGCCTGCACCACGATGTACACAGCCACGACGTTCGGGTAGTCCGTAGGTACTGTAATGAGGCGGAGGCCGTTGGGCAGATCCTCCTGCGCGTACTCAAACGGAAACGCTTTCGGCGGCCTGTCATTAGCCGCATACATCGCGGCGGCGAAAGCAAACAGGAAGAGTTCACGAAGCATAAACACTTTACGCAAAGACTTCAGTAAGCCGCCTGGCGACGATGCGATGTTCACCGGGCCGCAGCATCCACATGGAGATGGTCAGGCCACGTTCGCTATGCTGCGAGACAGCGATCGGAGGATCGCCATCCATCAGGCGCCCGGAAACCTCTTTGGCTCTGATGGCGCGAGACGCATCCCATTCAATGCGTACATGAGGAACGTTGTTGGCGATTTCAGGAACATATTGCGAGACCTTGAGATCTTTGTATTTGCCAAGCATGTCGATCACATAGGCTGCGCGCGCTTCCAGCTCCTTGCGCTCGGCTGCATGGTCCAGCTTCAGGTAGCGCTCCAATGCGGCGAGCAAACCGATCATCTCTTCCTTGCCGACCTTCATGCCGCGGCCGATTCCGCCATGCGGGCTGATAGCGCGCCGGCCGGCTTCAATCAGGTCCTTGCGGCCGAGCAGTATCCCGGAGCATTGCGGCCCAAGCAGTCCTTTACCACCCGAAAAGGTGACCAGATCGAATCCTTCCTGTACATAGGCAGACAGGCGCGAGGCAGGCGGGATGTCGGCGGCGGCATCGTTGAATGTAGGAACGCCCCTCTTCCTCGCGACCTCGATCCATTCGGCGCGTTTGATTTTGCCATCGGGGTCCGCCTTGTTCAGAAAGAACATCATGGCCGTGCGATCGTTGACGGCCTTCTCCAGCTCTTCGCGCGTTTCGACCCACACGATCTTCGCGCCGGTCAACAGAATCTGCGCCTCATACCCGGTGTGATGGCTCCGCTGCTGGATTACTTCATCTTTGAGATCGGGAGCATCCGGCAGAAGTGCAACTTTTTGCGGGTCGCCTCCAGCGCGGCAGGCGGCGGCTCCCACAGTGATGGCGGATGCCGCGCCGGCCGTAACCATGGCGGCGGGCGCCTGTAGAAACTCGGCAATGCGCGCCCCCACCTTCTCCTGAAGCTCTTCCAGCCGTACGAAGGAGCGCGACGCCTCCTCCATCGCCTTCACAACCTCCGGCGGCATGATGGAGCCGCCCAATATCGTGACCGTACCAATTCCATTGATAACGGGCCGCACGCCCAAGCGTGCATACACGTCCGTGCCACCGCGCGCCGCGGCCGTTGCATTACGGCCGATGGCGGGCAAAGCGCCTGCCGTCGCCGCTGTTTTCAGAAAACTTCTGCGACCAGTCCTGGATGCCATTTTCTTCTCCGGCTTCGTTCTGTCGTATGATACCGCTGAATCCTTAAGGAGCCGGACGTGAACTCTGTCAAATACGTGATCCTGGGCGGCGGCATGGTGGCCGGTTATGCCGCGAAGCAACTCGCGGAGGGCGGTCTGGCCTCAGGCGAACTCTCCATCATCTCGGCAGACGACTTTCCGCCTTACGAGCGGCCGCCATTATCGAAGGGCTACCTGGCCGGCAAAGACAGCGACGATACCATCCGGATCAATCCGGAGAGCTTTTATTCCAAACACGGAATCGAGCTCCGGCTCCGCACCCCGGTCCAGGCCGTCAATCCGTCGCGCAAACGTCTGCTGCTACATTCGGGAGCTGAGCTGGGTTTTGAAAAGCTCGTCATTGCGACAGGCGCGAATCCGCGAAAGCTCGACGTGACTGGCAGCCAATTGGACGGCGTGCTCTACCTGCGCTCCGTTGACGATTCGCGCCGGATCCGCGAGCGGGCGGCCAGCGCCAGAAGCGCCGTTGTAGTCGGCGGAGGCTTTATCGGAATGGAAGCGGCTTCCGTGCTGGCGCAAAAGGGAGTGCGCACGACAATGGTGCTGCGCGAGGAGCGCATTTGGAAGCAGTTCTTCACTCCCGATATGTCGCGCTTCTTCGATGGCTATTACTCGGCGCGAGGCGTGGAAATCCTCCGCCGGGCGAGCATTCTGGAGCTGCGTGGCGAAAATGGCGCGCTGCGCTCCGTAGTGCTGGCCGGCGGCCAGACTCTCGCCTGCGATCTGCTCGTAGCAGGCATCGGAGTGCAGCCTGCCACCGAAATGCTGAACGCGAGCGGCATCGAGCTTGGCGACGGCGTCCTCGTCAACGAATATCTGGAGACCAGCCGGCCGGATATCTATGCCGCGGGCGACGTGGCGAATTACACCGATACACTCTTCGGCAAGCGGCGCCGCGTAGAGCACTGGGACAATGCTGTATCGCAAGGCCAGCACTGCGCGCGTATTCTCCAGGGGGAACGCGCGCCTTTCGTCCACGTCCCCTACTTCTTTTCGGATGTCTTCGATCTCTCCTACGAGTTCTGGGGAGACCCGGCCGAAGCCGGAGAAACAGTAGTACGCGGAGACATCACAACCAACAGCTTCAGCGTGTGGTGGATCCGGCAGGAACGGCTCGTGGCGGCGTTTGCCATGAACCGGCCCGATGAAGAACGCGAAGCGGCGCCGAAGTGGATCGAGGCGCGCCAGCGTATTTCAGGCCAGCGGCTGGCCGAGCAGTCCCGTCCCGTACAAGAGGCCTTATGAGGTTCGGGCCTCAACGGACGTCTTCGCTGTCGAGCTTACCTTTCTCTCGCGCAATACCCACGACCATCACCTCGAGATCTGCGTTGCTGGGGTTTTCGAACGAGTGAATCTCGTTTAGCAGCACGGGCACCGCATCTCCTTTGCGAATCTCGGCCGTCTCGCTATTCACGCGGGCGTTGCCCTGCCCCTCGATCACGTAGTAAAACTCCTCTACTCCCGCGTGGCGATGCGCGCCGATGGAAGCGGCGTGCGGAACAACCAGATGGTCCACGTAGGCCCAGTTGCTGAAGAAGACCTCGGGAGGAAGCGCGCGGCGATACCGCACGGTTCCCTTCCCGCCGTTCATTGCCGCGATCGGACGCAGCAGTTTACGGTCCAGTCTCATGGTGATGAAGACCGGCCTGGTATCCAGGGCAACATCGACGCGGTCATCTCCGAGATCGAACGCGTCGTACTTGGCCTTGACGCTGCCCACCGCGATGTTCATCCACTCCGTGGGCCGGTCGGTCGGATTATAGATCGCGTGGGAATGGCCCATCCGGCACGGTGCTCCGGCAGGCCCTTCGAGCCGCGACGTCCGGCCGTCGATCGTGAACTGCGCTTCGTTGTCGAAGATGACGAACATCTCTTCCATTTGATTATGGAAGTGGTGGCCGATCCCGCCCTTTGGCGGGATCACGCCCCGGTGCAGGAAGATGAGGTTCGTGTTGAAGGTCTGCGCATCGAACAGGCCCATGAAATCGAGCTCGCCCGCGCCGGCGTGTACGTGCGGCACCTTGCGGTACTGCGCCGGGTCGGTATGCGCGATGCGTTTGGCGAGCGGTTCTCGAGCGCACAGGGAAACAGAAAGCGCGGCGGCCAGCAAAAGGGTTTTCATGACATTCGCCCCCGTTCAAAATTGAAAACGCAGCGCAAGCTGCAGTTGCCTGGGATTGCCGACAACGGAGCTGATGACGCCCGCCTGGCTGTTGCCTATGCTGGCGTTCGGCAGCCCGAACTGCGGCGTGTTGAAAAGATTGAAAGCCTCAGCGCGGAATTGAAGCTTCATGCTCTCGCGGATGGGGAAATCTTTGAACAGCGAGAGATCGAAGTTCACACGGCCGGGCCCGAACAGAATATCGCGGCCCGCGTTGCCGTAGGTGTACGGCGCCGGCGTGCCGAACGCCGCTGGATCGAACCATCGCGCGAGCGAACGCTGGCCGGAGTCCAACGTCCCGTCCGCCAGGCGGTCGGGACGGCTGGCGCAGCAATTCGTCGTCGGCGTCTGGAGCTGCGGCGTGAACGGCAGCCCGGTTTGCAGCGTTGTGATCCCGTTCACCTGCCAGCCGCCCAGGAAAAAGCGTGACGCTCCGCCGCGGAACCAGACCGGGAACTGATACGTGTAGCTGATGGTGGCGCGGTGGCGGATGTCGAATGCCGCGTTGCCACGTTCAGCGTTGCGATTCCGCGGATCCTGCGGCGTGCCGGTTCCCCCACCGAAGTCGGTGCCGACGTTGTCGATGGCATGCGCCCACGTGTATCCCAGCAGAAGGGCCAGACCGTGGCTCATCCGCTTTTCGACCGTAAGCTGAAACGCATTGTAATTGCTGAGGCCGTCGGAGACCGCATAAGTGATACCGGCCAGGCCCGGCCGGACGGCGAAAAACGGGCGGCGCGAGGCGACCGACGTCGGTCCGGGTACAGGCTGATTCAAGTCAAATGTCGTGCCCAGCCGCCGCCCCAGGTTGCCCACGTAGGCGGCCTTGATCAAGAGCTGGCCGGCGCGATCTCGTGCTCGAGCGTAAGATTGAACTGCTGCGCATAGGCGCTCTTGTAGTGCGGGAACACGCCGATAACCCCGCCGCTCGGATTCTTGGCCGATTCGAAGTTAACCGTGGGCGGGCTGGGAAATCCGTCGCTCACGCGTGTGCCCACATTGATATCACCCGGACTCACGGAGTAGATCGGTCCGAAGGGTACGTGCCGCTGCAGCCGCAGCAGCGCACCGCCGTTTCCATTGGGGTTGTAGAAGAGGCCATAGCCGCCGCGCAGCACCGTTTTTGGAAGCATCTGGTATGCAAAGCCGAAGCGCGGCGCAAAATCCCGCCAGTCGCGTTGCACGCCCGCGCGGGAGTCTACGCCGTCGCGTCCCGCGATCTTGACGGTTGCTGTGTCAGCATCGAAGTTTGCCCAGCGGTTGGCAACTTCACTGTAGGGGCTATAGTATTCCCAGCGCAGGCCGAGGTTGAGGGTCAGCTTGCGCGAAACGCGATAGTCGTCGGCAAAGTACAGGCCCGTTTCGATGCCGCGAACTCCGATCCATGCCAGCGTGAAGTCCTGCTCGATCAGGGTGGCGTAACCCAGCAGAAAACTCGCCATGCTGTTCCCCGTGGATCCCACGCCGGGCTGATTCGTGAACGCCGGGCTGAAATTGAACCGGCCGTTGCCGCGATTGGTCTGGTACTCGGTCACCTGCCGTCGGGTGATGTTGCCGCCGAACTTCAGAGTGTGCTGGCCCAGCGTGTACGTCACGTTGTCGATGTACTGAAACGTGTTCTCACGCCGGAAAATGGGAAGCGAGCGGCTCTGGCCGATTCCGGCGTAGTTGGCCGGCGAGAAGATTGGAATCATCTGCTCGTTGGGCGTCACGTTGGCGTTGGGAACACCGAGCTTATTGCCCAAGCCGAGTCCCGGCGCGTACCCTTCGGCCGTGTAGTCCAGAACGAAGCGATTGAACCCGACACGGAAATCGTTGATCAGCCGTGGCGAAAAGATGTGAACATAATCGGCCACTGCGTGCTGCACCGGAGAGAACGAAGGACCTGCGAAAGAATCCTCGTTGCCCAGCGAAACCGGCTGCGGCAGGCCAGGTATCGAGACTGCCGGAAACGTATTGGGGACGATCGTCTCGGTCTGCTGAATGGCCCAGCGGGCGAAGAACGTATCTGCCGGCGTGAACTGGTGATCCACGCGCACATCGCCCTGGTTCCAGTTCTGCCGCTGCGTCATGTTGCTGACGTAGTTATTGATCAACTGGTTGTTCTGCGGCGCCGGGTAGGCATTCATGAGCTTCGCCGTGACAGGGTCGAAGCGATTTGCGGGGATCCGGTTGCCTGGAAATTGCGTGCGCACAAAGCCGGTACCGGACGGGGCGGGCTGAGTGGAAAGCGGATCGTAGATATTCGCAACCCCGCTGAAATCACCCTGCCGCATCGCAAGCGTCGGGATCGTGACGGTGTTGGTGATGAGCTGGCTGCGGCGGTAGCCTTCGTAGTCAACGAAGAAAAACGTGCGATTCTTGCCATTGTAAAGCTTGGGTACGATCACCGGAGCGCCGAATGACCCGCCGAACTGGTTATAGCGGAAAGCAGGGAACGGCGTGCCCCGCGCGTTAAAGAAGTTCCGCGCGTCCATCGCCGAGTTGCGCAGGAATTCGAAGGCGCTGCCATGCAGCTCGTTGGTGCCCGACTTGGTTACTACATCTACGACTGCGCCCGAGTTGCGGCCCAGGTCGGCGCTGTACAAATTGGTCTGTACCTTGAATTCCCTGATGGCCTCCACGCCCGGACGCAGCACGATGGAAAGCGTCAGACGGTCGTTATTGTCGATTCCATCATAAAGAAAGTTATTCGATCCCTCGCGGTTGCCGTTTGAGAAGATCTCGGTGCCGGGCCGGCGGTCGTCCGGACGAGTGCCGCTCATAATGGTTCCCGCGGTACTGTAGCCGGTACCGTTTACTCCAGGCGAGAGGATCGCAAGCTGCACGAAATTCCGCCCATTCAAGGGGAGTTCGCTCACGAACCGTTCCGCGATGACGCTGCCGAGCGAAGACGATTGGCTTTCGAGCAGCGGCGCTGCGGCCGCCACCTCTAGCGTCTCGCTCACCTGTCCTACCTGTAGCGTGAAATTGACGGCAGCCCGCTGGTTGACTTGCAGAGTAACGCCAGTCTGGACGAGCTTCCGAAAGCCCGG
>Ga0070741_10001694_pt1 | contig 64426 bp, 59 predicted proteins | sample Coa_R1_4_FD_66440 | JGI IMG/M metagenome (GOLD analysis project Ga0070741, IMG submission 66440) | Surface soil microbial communities from Centralia Pennsylvania, which are recovering from an underground coalmine fire - Coalmine... | ecosystem: Environmental > Terrestrial > Soil > Unclassified ...
CAATCCGACGATGATCATCAGCGATATTGCCGCCATCGCGGAGATCGCCAACGAACGAAACATCACCGTCACGGTCGATAACACGTTCCTCAGCCCATATTTGCAGCGCCCGCTGGAACTCGGCGCGCACATCGTCGTTCATTCCATGACAAAATATCTGAATGGCCATAGCGACGCCCTCGGCGGCGCGGTGATTCTGTCGCGTCAGGCCGATGCCGAAAAGATTTATTTCCTGCAGCGCTCCACGGGGGCTGGGCTGGCGCCGATGGATTGCTTTCTCGTGTCGCGCGGAATCAAAACGCTGGCCGTGCGCATGGCCCAGCATGACGCTAACGGCATGGCCCTCGCGCGATATCTCGAGAAACATCCGAAAGTGAGGCGCGTCAACTATCCGGGCCTGCCCTCGCATCCGCAGCACGACCTTGCGCGCAAACAACAGCGTGGATTTGGCGCCATGCTCTCATTCGACCTCGGTTCGCTCGAGGCCGCGCGCAAGCTGCTGAATCACGTCAAGATCTGTTCACTGGCGGAAAGCCTGGGCGGAGTCGAGACGCTGATCTCGCATCCGGCGATGATGACGCATGCCTCGATCCCAAAAGAAGTGCGCGAACAGATCGGCATCACCGATGGCCTGGTTCGCTTGTCGGTGGGTATCGAAGACGCCGAAGATTTGATCGCCGACCTCGATGCCGCCCTGGCGAAGGTCTAAGGCCCAAAACCACCCCCCGGGCGGCCGATCCTCTCGCTGCCAGGCCAGCAAAGCATTTCTTTTCCAGGGCTGACTGGCTTCCTTGCTGCAACGAGTACGCGTTGAGGCGAATTCCGTGGCGCACCAACAAGCGTGCTTTTCAGGTCTTCGGCTGCGGGCCAACGCACTCATCGAGCCAGCGTAGATAAGCAGACGATCCCGCGACGATGGGCAGGGCGATGAATTCGGGCAGGTCATAGCTGTGCAGGCGTTTGATTTCAGTTTCGAGCGCGTTGACTCGGGTCGCTGAAGTTTTGACCAGCAACAGGAACTCGCGCGCCTTCTCAACGTTGCCCTTCCAACGATAAACAGACTGAACTGGCATTTCCACCAAATTGGCGCAGGCGGCGAGCCGCCGACTGACGATTTCGCGCGCGATTCGCTGCGCTTCGCGCCGCGAGCCGCAGGTCACCAGCACAACCAGATACTTCCCTGACGTTTTCCGCATCGGATATGTGGCATCGCGTCGACGCCGCACCTCTTAACTTTTTGCGTGCGGGCGGCGCGCTTTCCTGTGGCGCCTTGACGCGCCACGATACAATACGGCGCGGCGAAAACAAAATGGCGGCTTCACCAATAAAATTTGGCACGTCCGGTTGGCGCGGAATCATCGCCGAAGATTTCACTTTCCCCAACGTGCGCGTTGCGGCGGCAGCCATCGCCGAACACGTTCTGGCAGGCAATCCGCATCCAACGCTGCTCGTGGCGCACGATACGCGCTTTTTCTCTGAGGAGTTTGCGCGCGCCGCCGCGACCGAACTGGCCGAGCGCGGCGTGCATCCGCTGCTCTGTAAAGCGGCAACCCCCACGCCAGCGGTCGCTTGCGAGATTCGGTGGCGAAAAATCGACGGCGCAATCAATTTCACCGCCAGCCATAATCCGGCCGAATACCAGGGCCTGAAATTTTCCGCCGCGGATGGTGGCCCGGCGCTGCCAGAGGTCACGAAAGACATCGAGGTTCGCGCCGCCAAGCTTTTCGCGCGCCCCGCACAAAAAAGTTCGGGTTTTCCCTCGCCGCATGATGGACGCACGTTCGAGGAGATCGACATCGCGCCGCCCTATCTTACGCGTCTCGGCGAACTCGTCCGCTTTGCCGAACTGAAGAAGCAAAACGCGCCCCGCATCGTCTATGATGCGCTCCATGGCTGCGGCGCCGGCTATCTCGATCGGGCATTGGCTGAGCACGGCATCACTGGGCACGAAACGATTCGCGCCGAGCGTGACGTTCTCTTCGAAGGCTCAGGTCCCGACGTGTCCGAGGACAATCTGAAGCGCTTGTCCGAAACGGTCGTCACGCACAAAGCGCAGATCGGCCTCGCGACTGACGGAGACGCCGATCGCTTCGGCATCGTGGATGCGCAGGGACGCTGGATGCAGCCAAATCACATTCTCGGGCTGCTTTACGATTACCTCATCGAAAGTCGCGGCTGGAATCTGGATGCTGCACGCAGCGTAGCCACTTCGCATCTGCTTGATGCCGTGGCCGCCAAGCATGGCCGCAAAATCCGCCAGACCCCGGTCGGCTTCAAATACATCGGCCAGCTCATTCTGCAAGACGTTATTGTGCTGGGAGGCGAAGAGAGCGCCGGCCTTTCCATTCGCGGGCACGTTCCTGAGAAAGACGGAATTCTCGCTTGCCTGCTGGTCGCGGAAATGATCGCCGCGCGGCAGGCGCCGCTCGACGAGCAGTTGCGCGGGCTTTTCCGCAAGGTGGGCCACCCATATTGGCCGATTCGCACCAATCTGCATCTCCCGGAAGACGTAAAGGCCCGCGCCGTCGAACGGCTGAAGAGTGATTTCTCGGAATTTATCGGCAAGAGCGTAGCGCAAACCGACCGCACCGACGGCCTGAAGCTGATTTTCGACGACGGCTCCTGGATTCTGCTGCGCCTCTCCGGAACCGAACCGTTGATGCGCGTTTACACCGAAAGCGCGACGGAGCAAGAGTCTTCGCGCATGGCGCAAGCGGCTCGCGAGTGGGTTTTTGCGGCTGCCGCGGGAGGCTGAAGAGGTTGGCGAAACTAAATTCAAAAACGCGGGCGAAAACGAAATCGGAGGAAACGCGCTCATTCTGGTCGCGCTATGCGCGTTACATCCTTGCCCTTGGCTTATTGCTGATCGCCATGCATGACGTGTTTGGCAGCCATGGCCTGCTGGCGATGCATCGCACGCAGGCTCAGGTAAAGCAATTGCGCTCGGAAATCGACCGGCTTCATCAAGAAAATAGCGAACTCACTCAAGAGGTGAAAGCTCTGCGCACCGATCCCAAGGCCGTAGAACGCATCGCCCGCGAGGAGATGGGCCTCGCGCGTCCGGGCGAAATGATTTTCAAGCTTCCCGAACAAGCCCAGCCATTACAGCCGGCCGCGAAGACACCTTAATCGCATTTACGCCGGAATGCCCGCTGGCTTGCGCCAGAAGGCCAACGCCTGAACTCCGCGGCCCTTCGTGCGATTGCGAACCGCCGCGACGATCGTCATAGCGGCGCAAATGGTCAAAATTCCCGCCGTCGCGGCAGCAATACTCTGCGCGCCTTTGCGCAGAATTGAAAATCGACCGTAGACAAATTCGATGTGCAGCCAATAAACAAAGAGCGAGGTCCGTCCCATCTCGAGGACCGGGCTGAAGCCCTTCAGAGCGGCACCCCAGCGGCACCACGCGTACGCGAGAAACGCAATTACCAGGACAACACCGGTTCGAATCAGAAAGAAATTCGGGCTCGTGTGCCAAAAATCGTAGACGGCATAGAACCGCATTGACCAGGCGTCGAGCCCCCATCCCCCAAACGCCAAAAATGCGCCTGCCACGCCCGTGATCGCAAACGCACGATTCTCATGCGCGCGCCCCCACGGCGAAAAGATCAGGAATCCGAACGCCAGCCCGGCAAACGCGAACGCCACCCAGGGGAAGATGGGAAAGAGCCAGGGCTGCGGCACGCCCAGGTTATGCACGCCGTTGATGTAGGACTCCAGAAACCACGGCAGCCAACGTGGTTGATGCGTGGTCCAGAGCGGCGGAGTTACAAGCGCGATCACGGCAGCGAGAGCAATTGCGCACATCACATAACGCGAGCGCGGCACGAGGGCACCGGCGCTTGCTGTATGAAAGTCTTCTCCGTGCTTGCGATGCGGCGCCGCCAACCAGCACATCCCCCCCATCAGCATAAGCGCAATGCCGATGACGTTGAGAATGTCGACGCGGAGCAAGTCGGTCCACGGAGCGTAAGGCTGGCCCAGCACAAACTCCTGCACCCGGAACAGCATTCCGAAACCAAAAATCTCCGCACCGCGCAGCATTGCCTTGCGCGATGCCTCGCCCGGCGTTATTCCCTTTCGCAACGCGCGTCCAAGGACGAGAGCGAGGGAAATTCCCGTGGCAAATAGAAACAGAGGCGCCGGCAGCGTTCCGCCCAACTGCGACCAGCGGAAAAGCGCCGAGTGCCGCGCGTTTTCGCTGAGCCATGCGTCATAGCCGTGCGTTTCAAACATCCCGATGCACGCTAAGCCGCGCAGCCAGTCGAGAAAGGCAATTCGATCTCGCGCCGGGTCAGACACGCGGGCACGTTAACACAGCCGGGTGGAGGATGGTTTAGAGGGTCGCCGCTTCCGCGGCGACATTAAGCCATTCGCAAAGAGAGAGGCGTTCGCCACTGAAGTGTTTACACGATGTTATGCAACGGCAGTGCTGCTAGCGGACGACGCCGGCCAGCGGACTCGACGCACTCGCGTAGAGCTTCTTGGGAATGCGGCCGGCGAGAAACGCCTCGCGCCCGGCCTCGACCGCGTGCTTCATGGCCTCGGCCATAAGCACCGCGTCTTGCGCCTCGGCGATCGCAGTATTCATGAGTACGCCATCGGCGCCGAGTTCCATGGCCACGGTTGCATCCGAAGCTGTGCCCACGCCCGCGTCCACGATCAGCGGCACTTCCGTGATGCGCTCACGTAGGATGCGCAGGTTCGCGTGATTCTGAATGCCCATGCCTGAACCGATGGGCGCGCCCAGCGGCATCACCGCCGCCGCGCCCGCATCCACCAATCGACGCGCGACGATAAGGTCGTCATTCGTATACGGCAGGACGACAAATCCTTCGCGCACGAGCTGCTCGGCAGCCTTCAAGAGCTCCATCGTATCCGGGAAAAGCGTTTGCTGATCGCCGATCACCTCGAGCTTCACCCAATTCGAAAGACCCACTTCACGCCCCAGGCGCGCCGTTCGTATGGCCTCTTCGGCGTTATAGCAGCCGGCCGTATTCGGCAAGAGAAAATACTTGTCGCGATCGATGTGATCGAGCAGCGACTCCTTGGTGCGATCAGTCAAGTTCACCCGCCGCACCGCAACGGTAATGATCTCCGCGCCGGAAGCTTCATGTGCCCGGCGCATTTCGCCGAAGCTGCGATACTTTCCCGTGCCCACGATCAACCGCGAATGAAACGCGCGGCCCGCAATCACCAGTTCATCGTTCATCAATACGTTCTCCAAAGGCGCTCTGCCGCGAATTATTGTACTGCGCCACGGTCCACTTCGCTAAGGCCAGGGCGCACAAGGAGACGCAGTCAGCGTGCGACCGTCGGCTGCGCGTATAGCCTCTCGATCACCTCGCCATACCGCTGCTCGATGACGCGGCGCTTCAGCTTCAGCGTAAACGTCAGTTCTCCGCCATCAAAGGTGAACTCGCGTTCGAGCAGCGCAAATCTCTTGATCGTTTCGAACTGAGCCAGGTTCGCCGTGAGCCGCTTGATCTCCCCTTCGATCAACTCATGCACCCATGCGCTCGAAGCCATCTCTTCCGGCGACGAAATCCTCACCCCCGCCTCGGCTGCGCGCGCCTGCACAGTGGCAAGATTCGGCACGATGAGCGCGGCTACATACGGCCGACGATCGCCGACCAGTGCGGCGCTCAAGATATAAGGGCTCGACTTGAGTGCATTCTCAATCGGCGCAGGAGCGATAATTTTGCCGCCGGCCGTTTTCAGCAGCTCCTTTTTGCGATCGGTAATCAAAAGATATCCGTCGGCATCGAGTCGGCCGATATCCCCGGTCGCCAGCCAGCCATCCGGCGAAAGCACCGCACGCGTCTCTTCCGGTTTTTTGTAATAGCCTTGCATGACGCAGGGACCGCGAACCAGCAGTTCCCCATCTTCGGCCGTGCGAACCTCCACACCGTGAATCGGACGCCCGACGGTCCCGACGTGGCACGCGCTCGGAAGATTCGTCGCCACCACTGGTGAGGTCTCGGTCAATCCGTAGCCCTGGTAGAGCGGCAGTCCCACCGTGGTGAAAAATTCGGCAAGCTCCGGCGCCAACGGTGCACCGCCGGAGATGAATTCGACAATACGGCCGCCCACCCCATCGCGAAATTTCTGATAGACGAGCCGGTTGGCGATCTTCCATTGCAAACGCAGTCCCAAGGACGCGGGCCGTCCGTAGGCCCGCCACGAAGCAGATTTATGCGCAACGCGAATGGCCCAATCGAAAATCTTGCGGCGCATTCCCGTTGTCTGCGCGCCTCGTTCCAGAATGTTTCCATAGAGCTTTTCGAAAAATCGCGGCACGGCTGCGCAAATATGGGGCCGTACTTCGAGCAGGGCCTGCGGCACATCCTCCACTCGCGGCACGTAGGCAACGGTGACGCCGTTAAAAAGATAGCCATAATCCACCAGCCGCTCGTACACGTGCGCCAGCGGCAAAAACGAGAGCCCGGTACTGCCGTGCGCTAGATCGAACCGTTCGAATGAGGCCTCACTGTTTGAAGTAAAGTTGGCGTGGGAGAGCATCACGCCTTTCGGCTCGCCCGTCGTGCCCGAGGTGTATATGATCGAAGCTAGTAAATCCGGCTTCAACGCCGCGACTCGCTGCCGGTAATCCTGAACCTCCGCGTCGCCCGCATTTTCGATCAGCATTTCATAACGGAGCATCTCACCTGAACGACCATCAGACGAAACGCTTCCTCCCGCGGTGGTTCCTGTCGTCTGCATCGTGGCGCCGCCGGCGAAAACAACCTTTCCGGCCGGAAGTTTCAATGTGCCCATCTCGCTCCAGCGCCGGACCTGCTCGTCGCCCGCGATGAACACGAGCTTCGCCTCTGAATGCGCGAGGATGTAGATCATGCGCTCAGTCGATTCGCGGAAGTAGATCGGCACGACGATCGCGCCGAGGCCGAGCGCGGCAAAATCGGCCACATGCCATTCGGGACAGTTCGGCGCAAAAATCGCTATGCGATCGCCTTGCGTAATACCCATTTTTGCGAACTCTTGCGAAAGTCCGGCGATACGCCGCAGCAACTCCGCCGACGAGATCGGCAGCCATTCCCGTCCCTGTTTGTGCAACTGCGCGCGTGCCGAGGCATATTGCTCGATCGCCTGAAGCAAGCGTCCTGGCAGCGTCGGATAATCGGCCATCGTCCCGAACTCTACAGCAGCGGCATCATCGCGGCAACTGCGCCGCATTTTGGACAGAACCGTTCTGCCAGATCGCGCGCGCCGGCAATTGCCTGCGTTAAGATGGGGTGCCGCTTCATGCCCGACTCGCGCACACAAAGCACCGCCGCAAAGCCCATCCGTGCTCCGCGCGGGGCCGCGCTCTTCTGCCAGGGATGGCAGCAGGAAGCCGCGCTGCGCCTGCTCATGAATAGCCTCGATCCCGCCGTGGCCGAGAATCCTGAGGACCTCGAGGTGTCGGCGGGCGTAGGCAAACTCGCGCGTGACTGGCCGGCGTTCGACGCCATCGTGAACTCGCTCACTAAGCTCTCGGGTGACGAAACTTTGCTGATCCGGTCCGGAGTGCCGGCGCCGATACTGAAAACGACTCCCAATGCGCCCAGAGTGCTTGTTGTAAATTCGTCCGTTCCGTCTCCTGCTCCTCTGCTCGCTGCCGATGAAGCCTTGCAGCCACGCGCTGCGCGCTTCGCGGCCGACTGGACTTTCACTGGCCCGTCGACTGCGCTACCGGAAGCCTTCGCAGTTTTTCGAGCCGCTGCCCGCAAGCACTTTGGGGGAACTCTCGCCGGCCGTCTGGTCGTTTCCGGCGGAATGGGCGGCCTGGGTGGCGCGCAGGGGCTCGCCGCGAGCTTGAATGAAGCGGCCTTTCTGGGAATCGATGCGGATGCCAATCGCATCAAGCGCCGCCTGAAAACCGGCTACTGCGAGGTCATGGTCAACAGCCTCGATGAAGCCCTGCGGATCCTGAAAAATGCCGTCCGCAAACGCGAACCAGCTTCGGTCGGGTTGATTGCCAACGCCGCTGAACTTATCCCTGAATTGGCGCGCCGCGGCATCTTGCCCGATCTGCTCACCGATCAAACTCCCGCAAGCGATCTGCTCGCGTACATTCCCCAAGGCCTCACCATCGCGCAAGCCGCCGATCTGCGTGGACGCGATCCGCAGGGCTATCGCGAGCGAAGTCTCGATTCCGTTGCCGCGCAGGCGCGCGGGCTGGTCGAACTGAAAAAGATGGGCTCGCTCGTTTTCGAATTCGGAAATGGAATACGCGCGCAGGCGCTCTCTTGTGGGGTGACCGGTGCGGCTGAAATTCCGGACTTCGTCTCGGAATATCTGCAGCCCGACTTGGCATCGGGCCGCGGCCCGCTGACCATCGTCGCCCTCTCAGGCGAATCGGACGATATCGCCAAAATCGATGCGCTATTCGGCTATCTTTTTCCCGATGGCGACCTGCAAAAATGGATTGCCATCGCGCGCAGGCGGCCTTCGCCGGGTCTGCCAGCACGCACTTGCTGGACCGGCGCGGATGAGACGCTGCGGCTAAGCACGGCGGTTAATGAACTTGTGTCAGACGGAAAGCTGAAGGCACCTGTGGTGATCGGCCGCTCGATGTACATACTGCGGCCCAGCCAGATTAAGATCTCGGTACCGAGTTCCGCCTCAGGTGCGCACCCCATCGTCGATTCGCCGCAGTTGGATTCCCTGCTCCGCGCCGCCTCGGGTACGGCGTGGCTCGGCGTCGAGCAACTCAATGCGGTAACCAACGGCGGGGCTCAGGTGATCCACTTCGCAGTTATTGCCGATGGTAAATCTACAACCGCTGACAACATCACTCGCGTATTTACGAGAGAGTTTTTGCCTGCGTTTGCCGGGTTGTAAGCTAATTGCCATCAGGAATTTGCCGCTTACGTTACCGCGCAGCCGATCTTGCTGGCGAGGTATTTGCCCGTCGCTTAATATTTTGTATGCGGTGCGACGGCATAAGGACCTTCGGCAACAGGTCGGAAATCTCTGCATCATCTGGCGGCTCAGTTAGCTTCCTTGGATTTCCCAAGCTCGCAAGAGACAGCGAGCGCAGAGATAAAGAGCGATGACACGCTTGGTCGAATGCGTTCCCAATTTTTCCGAGGGGCGCGACCGCAAAAAGATCGAGGCACTGGTCTCCGCCATGAGTGCGACAGCGGGCGCCTGGGTACTCGATCTCCATAGCGACCCGGATCACAATCGCTCCGTAGTCACTTTGGCCGGAGAGCCGAAACCAGTGCTCGACGCGGCGCTGCAGGGCGTGAACAAAGCGATCGAACTCATCGACCTGCGCCAGCATCAGGGAGAGCATCCCCGCATAGGAGCCGTTGACGTTTTGCCCTTTGTACCCATCGAAGGCGTGAACATGGAGGATTGTGTTGCTCTGGCACACCAGGCAGGCCAAGAAATCTGGTCTCGCTACAAAGTACCCGCATATTTTTACGAAGAAGCCGCTTTGCGCCCTGGCCGCAAGAGACTCGAGAGCGTTCGCGGCGGAGAATTCGAGTATTTGCGTGACGAGGCCTTGCGGAACCCCTATCGTGTCCCGGATATCGGCGGCCCCGCCTTGCATCTTTCCGCGGGAGCGGTTGCTGTGGGCGCGCGTAAATTTCTCATCGCTTACAACATCAATCTCAATACCTCTGACGTGTCCATTGCCAGGAAAATCGCGCGCTCCATTCGCTCATCGAGCGGCGGCCTGCCCCACCTCAAAGCTATTGGCGTCGAATTAAAAGATCGCAAATTAGCCCAGGTTTCCATGAATCTTACCGATTTCGAGCACACCTCGATCGAGCAGGCGTTCGAGGCCGTGCGGCTCGAAGCCGAACGCCACGGCTGCACGATTCACAGCAGCGAAATCGTTGGTTTAGTGCCGCGCAAAGCGCTCGATCCCCGCGACGCGGCGCATTTGCGCCTCGAGAATTTCTCGCTGCAAACAAAGATTCTGGAAACTCGCTTGGAAATGAAGATGGACGAGCATCCCCGGGGCCGCATCTCACTACGCAGCGCCTGACCCAGCCTGCGACAGTGGAGCGGCCGCCGAGAAACCAAAAGCTTGGAAGGTGAAACGATGAACTACAAACAAATTTGGGCGACGGCAATTTTCGCGACAACCTTGTCTGTCGCGGCGGTTCCGCGTGCTTACGCCAGCACACTGAGCACTGACGTGATCGGCTTGTTCCCGCAGAACATTGGCGAATTCGCCTACGCCGATCTCAAACAGGCGCGCACGCTGAGCTGGTTTCCTCAGTTGAAGCAACAGATGCTCCCGGCGAGGTTCAAGCAGTTCGAACAATTCCTCACCGCCGCCGGCATCGATCCGAATTCTCAGGTGGAGGAGGTTGCCTGGGCGACTGTCGGCCCTGTTCCGGCGGAGGCAGGGCAAAACGCTCCCGCGAACGGACCTGGCGGCACCCAACAATCGAGCGGCGCGCAACAACAGACCGCTCCCGGCCCCGGCAGCGACCAGGTTCTCGGCGTTGCGCTGGGTTCGTTCCGCCCGGAGACCGCGGAGGCCTATTTCCAGGCGCAAAAGCTCCCGGTGGTCAAGGTCCGCAATTTTTCGCTGTATGCATTTGGTGGCGGATCGGGTCCGACGGACCTTTTCTTCTTTTTCATCGACTCCAATACCGCGGCTTTTGGCCCCCGCCAGCAACTCGAACGGCTGATCTCCATTCGCGCGGGCGAAGAGGAAGGACTGCTGACCGATTCGAAGATGCTTCCATTGATCAACGACGCCAACGGCAGCGGCGTCGTCTGGGCCGTGATGAATGGAACCTATGCGCAACTCGCTATGCAACAGTTGGCGCCTGAAGCCGCGCAATTCCCGCAAGCCCAGCAACTTGTCGCACGAATCCACGCCATGACACTCGAAATCATCGCCGGCTCCGGCGTCCAGGCCCGCTTCCAATCGGTCTGCGCCAGCCCGGATGACGCCAATACCTTCGCTGCGCTTCTCCAGGCGGGCCTGCTTTACAAACGCTATCAGGTGGGGAATTCGAATCCGGATCTCGCCGCGTTGCTCGATTCCACTCGCATCTCCCCCGTCGGCGACCGCCTCAACGTCCAGCTCACGCTGACTGACGATCAGATGCTCTCATTGATCCGGCGCAATACCTTCGCCGTGACGATGTAGGGTTCTCCGAAGGCCTCTTTAGCGGACTCTTTGCAGCAGAATCGGCCGCTGCGACTGAGCGATCGGGCATTGCGCCTCGTCCCCTCCTGCTAAAGCGGTCGGACACCTCGCTGTCAGAACGTTAGTGAAAATAGGTGCTTCCCGCCAGAATGGCATCTAACGCGCACGTGAGGTCCGTCGCAGCCTTGGATTTGTTCAATGCTCCCTTCGCGCCCGCGCGACGAATCGTCACGGCAAACTTCTGCGGGTCGTGCATAGTAAGGATCAATACCTTGGTTCCGGGCAGCGACTTCGTGATCTCCTCGGTCGCCTCGAGGCCGCTCATCACAGGCATTGTTATATCCATGACGACCGCATCGGGCCTAAGTTCCTGGCTTAACCTCAATGCCTCCAGTCCGTTCTCAGCCTCGCCGCAAACCTCCCAGTGGTCATCGGACTCGAGAATCCGGCGTACACCTTGTCTGACAGCCTGGAAATCATCAACGATGAGAATTCGCCCGGAAATGGCCTTTTACCTCCGTGTGGGCCCAACTTACTGATTTAGCCGAGGTTGCGCGAATTCGAAAATTACCCTAGCTGCTTCTGAAAAATCCGTTAGGCACGCGTCCCGTTTACAAGATTACACTTCCCTGATTTTCCGCAGCCTCGCAAACACAAGACGTACGGCAGTGCACGTACATCGCTCAGTCGTGGATTAAGCGGCACGTACAGGCGCAGCTCGACCGTGCTCCCCAAAGGATGGCTGCAAGATTCGATAGTCGCCCGGCCAGTATTCGCTGAGCGCGACGATCACCTTTCTGGCTTCCTCGACATCTCTGAAAGTACCCACCGAAACTCTTTGACCATCGGGGAGTGCGCGTATGACTTTGTAAGACTCAGCAGGTGTTTTCACATGCTCATTTTGTCGCAGCGCCGCTGAGCACGGCAGTGACAGAAGACACATACCGAGGTGATCTTCCTGCAGCCTATCTGCGCGGCTCCGGCCCCGGCATTACCTTTTTACGGCTCCTTGGTGACAACCGCCGCCGTCGGCTCGCTGACCTCGACAAAATTGACACTGGCTTTGACGCTTGTTACGTTGTGGCACTCCCCCATGAGCGGAAGTTCTATAGAGACAATGACGGCACGCAGTAGCTCTAGCCGGCAACAGTTGCGCTGGAAGCCGTACGTGCTCCGCCGCTACGCCATAGCTTTCTTGTTCGTGGCGGTCGCTTTTGCCCTGACCTACCTGCTGCAGCGCTTTTTTCAATATCCGTTCCTCTTTCTATTTTTTGCCGCGGTCATGGCCAGCGCATGGTTTGCTGGAACGGCTGCGGGCCTTTTCGCCGTCATCATTTCGACTCTTATCGCGGACTATTTCTTTCTCCCGCCCTTACATACTTTTGTGATCGACTCGATGGATATCGCTTATTTCGCGGCATTTATCGTTTGTGCCATAGCGGCAAGCTGGGTCAGCTCGGCAAAAAGACAGACTGAAGAGGCGCTTCGCAAAGCTCGCGATGAACTCGAACTCCGGGTCGTCGAACGCACATCCGAGCTTCAGAAAACCGTAGCGGAATTGCAGGAGAACGAACGCCAGCGGCTGCTGTTGGAAGATGAAAAATCCGCGCTCTCGGACCAACTCCAGAACCGCAAACTCATCGAGCGGGCCAAAGGCATCTTGCAACGCGATCTGAAGATGAGCGAAGCAGATGCCTACCGCGCCATGCAACGCGAGAGCCAGCAACGGCGCAAATCCATGAAGGAGATCGCGGAGTCCATAATTCTGAACGACGAACTAAAACGGGGAACGCACTAAGCGCCGCATCCGGGTGTTTTCGTCACGAGCGCTTCAAACTCGACACCGCATTTGAATCTGCCAACGGGGTTGACACCTCCTCCCAAAATCTGCACACTCCCGCAAGACCGGTCCTGCGGCTCGGGATCGCTCTGCTTCCCTCTTTCGATGCCGAAACGAGGGCCTGCCAGTTAGTTTTGCCATTGATGTTGGAGTGTCTCCGGGCACGACGCTGTGTCCAAATTCATCGCTCAGGCTCGATGAGGAGCCGGCTCGGTCAGCCTGATCCGCTGACCTGAGCGGCGCTGTCGTTCAATTCACGGGGCGCCCAGCGGCGGTTTTCTTTGAGCCTGCCGCGTCATGCCCCGTCTTGACGGAGCTTCCTCATATGCTGACACGGGGCACAGTTTTCGCACGCCTCGTTCGAGCTCAGATCGCTTCGCCGCTGCTTGTGCTCTCGGATTTGGCGCGGCAGACCGCAAACATCATTCCCGATGCTTGGGACCGCTTCTGCTTCCGCCGGTTCTGGGGCGACGGCCTTCTTTCTTCGGACGCCTACTTTGTGATGGATAGCTACGAAAACGTGCGGCTCCGCAATAATTTCAGGAACGCTGAACCGCAAACACCCGAGCCATTTGTCGGTGCTGAAGTTGTCCGTGGGGCTTTCTGTCCTCAGGCAGCCGCCATGCTGACGGCGCTGTTCCTCCGGTATTCGGACAAAGTCCTTCGCATTACCACAGACACCGAACCGGGACTTAGGGGGGATGCCATTCTCATCTGCTATGGCACGCCTGACATGAACTTCAAGACATTTGACGTCGAAGCATGGTCGGGAAGCAGCTTATGCCAGTTCTTGTTTACCCCAGATGGGCGGCGCGCCTTCCGAGTCGCCAGCCAGCTTCATTCAATTGAGAACCGCGACGAGGCTACCTACGACAAAGCCATCGTGTTACGGCTGACCAACCGGCACGATTCCAATCGCCCTCATGTAGTCTGCGCCGGACTGACCGAGTGGGGCAGCCTCGCCGCGGTCCATTACCTCGCCCAAAACTGGAAAGAACTGCACAAGCGCTTCGATGGTTTCGGCAAGAGAAGGGATTTTTGCGTCCTGCTCGAAGTTCAATGTGGCCAATTTCAGAAGGCTAGAGAACTGACTTCCGTAGTCTGGTGGGAACCGACTTCAGTACCGAAAGGATCCTTAGTGTCCAGCCATGTCTGAATGCACATCGCGTCCCGTTAATACGAAAACCAATCCCGTTCCGGCCAAGGCAATATGACGACCAACCCCCTTCTCACGAAATCTGCATCACGCCCCGTCGCCCGCGTTGTCGTGGCCACCACGGCGATGCTCAGCTTCATCTCCTTCTGGCGAGCAGCGGCGATCGTGCTCAACGACATGGGATCGTCGGCTTTTTACGCTGGCGCAATCGCCGAAGAAGCGTTCGGGAAGGCCGCCCCGTGGTTCATTCTCGCCATCATGCTCTTCTCTTACGCCGTTCGCGCTCTCTATATGGAAAGCTGCAGCATGTTCGTACGCGGCGGGGTGTACCGCGTGGTCAAGGAAGCGATGGGCGGGCAGCTAGCAAAGATCTCAGTTTCCGCCCTGATGTTCGACTACATCCTTACGGGTCCTATCAGCGGCGTTTCCGCGGGCCAATATCTCACCGGGTTCTTGAACGACGTCTTCCGTTATGCGCATTTGCACCTCGTGCTTCCCGAGAACCTCACTGCCGCGTTGTTTGCCATCGTCGTAACTCTTTACTTCTGGTGGGAAAACGTCAAAGGCATTCCCGAATCGAGCGGCAAAGCGCTGCGCATTATGCACGTCACGACTGTCATGGTCGTGCTGATGCTCGGCTGGTGCGGCTACACCCTATGGGTGCGCGGGGCGAACATGCCCCCCTGGCCGGTGCCCTCGAACATGCATTTCGCCGATCAGGCGCTGGGGTGGCTGCGCCACACGAATTGGCCTTATACCATCGGAATCATCGGCATTTTTATCGGCCTCGGCCATTCGGTGCTGGCCATGAGCGGCGAAGAGACACTTGCGCAGGTCTACCGCGAGCTCGAACACCCCAAAATACCAAACCTCAAGAAAGTCGGATTCATCATCTTTGCCTACAGCATGGTCTTCACCGCCGGGGTCTCCTTCTTTGCCGTAATGATCATCCCGGATTCCAGCCGCCCTGCATATTTCGGGAATCTCATCAGCGGGCTGGCCATGAACTTCGTCGGCCCGTACACGATACGTCTGGTCTTTCAGGCGTTCGTGGTTCTGGTCGGCGTGCTGATGCTTGCCGGAGCCGTGAACACCGCCATTGTCGGGTCGAATGGCGTGCTCAACCGGGTCTCCGAAGACGGGATCCTCCCGCAATGGTTCCGGCAACCGCATCGGCGCTTTGGCACCTCCTATCGCATCGTCAATCTCGTTGTCGGCTTGCAAATCGCCACGATTATCCTGAGTCGCGGCAATATTTTCCTGCTCGGAGAGGCATACGCGTTTGGCGTGATGTGGAGCTTTCTCATGAATAGCGTCGCCGTTCTGGCGCTGCGCTATAAACAACCGGGAGCGCGCGAATTTCGTGTGCCCCTGAATTTGCGGATCCGCGATGTGGAAATTCCGGTCGGCCTGGTTTTAATCACGCTCACCCTGCTTGGCTTGTGCACAATCAACCTTTTCACCAAGCAGATCGCCACGGTTTCCGGCATCATCTTCACGGCTGCGTTCTTCACCACGTTCACAGTTGCCGAGAGAATCACGAAAAAACGCGGTGCCGCCGGCGCGGAACTCGATCAGTTCAATGTCGCTTCACGCACCGAACTGAGCACGGCGACCCTGGGCGTTCGTCCCGGAAACGTTTTGGTCCCCGTCAGCAATTATCACGCGCTCTATCATCTCGCCGCCGTGCTCGACCGGGTGAAGACCGAACGCCGCGACATTATCGTGCTCCACGTTCAAATCCTTCAGCGCTCCGGCTCCGCAATGGAGTTTGAAACCGACCAACTCTTCGGCAGCATCGAGCAATATCTATTCACAAAGGCGCTGGCTATGGCGGAGCAGCGCGGCAAGCCGGTCCGTTTGGCAGTAGTAGCTGCAAACGATCTATGGGACGGAATTCTACGCGCCGGGGTGAATCTGCAATCGGCAACAATTGTTCTGGGCCGCTCGACGAAAATGAGTCTCGCCGAACAGGCGCGCCAGTTCGGCCTCGCATGGGAAGCGCTCCCCGATCCCCGGCCGCCGTTCAATCTCGAAATCTTTACGCCGCAGGGCGAGCATGAATTCTTCCTGCTTGGCCCGCATGCGCCAAACCTGACTCGAAATGAAGTCAATCTCGTCCATCAACTCTGGCTGCGGATGGCCGATCTCGTTCGCCCGGAGGAGTTGCATCACCACGACGTGGTGCATTTCGCGCTAAATGAAGTGAAACAGGAACTCGAACAAGGAAGGGAAAACGAGGTGGCGCAGCGGCTCCGCGAGCATTTAACGCAAAACAAGACGCAACGCGAGCACCCGCCGTCGTGATGGCTCCGGACGAAACCGACGCACGACTGCCGGGTTGAAGCCCGGCGCCGGATCGCGACGGAACTGCAGTTGCGGTTTTCGCTGGCCGCGTGACGGACGATCCTGCAAACTCACCCTCCCGCAATGGCACCGATGACGAGAAACGGCTCCTTGCCTTCCGTAATCGGCGGCGGCAATGGGATGTCCGGCGATTCGTGCGACCAATCCTCGCCACAAACGAAGAAGCGCAAAAAGGGCCGACGCTCTTTCGTATCGTGATCGCGGATTGTGCCGCACAGCATGGGATAGCGCGCTTCGAGCGCATCGAGCACGGAACGCGGGGTGATCTTGCCCGGCACGTCGACGCTGACTTCCATGCCGACTTGTGCCAACGTTCGCAGATGGGGCGGCAATACAACTCGAATCATGAGATCGTCTGCACCTCGACCGAAAGCACCGCGGGAAGATCGCGAACGATGGGCGCCCAATTGTCGCCCGCATCTCGCGACGCGTACACCTGGCCGCCCGTTGTTCCAAAGTATATCCCGCAGGGATCCATGGAATCGACGGCCATGGCATCCCGCAGGATATTCACATAGCAATCTTTTTGCGGCAGGCCTTTGCTGAGCGGCTCCCATTCATTCCCGCCAGTCTTGCTGCGATAAACGCGGAGCTTTCCTTCGGGCGGGAAGTGTTCGCTATCGCTCTTGATGGGAATCACATAGATCGTTTCGGGTTCGTGGGCGTGCACATCAATGACGAATCCGAAATCGGTGGGCAGATTGCCGCTGACCTCGTGCCATTGATCGCCGGCATCGTCGCTGCGCATCACATCCCAATGCTTTTGCATGAAAAGCGTGTTCGGCCGTGACTTGTGCGCCGCAATGCGATGCACGCAATGGCCGATCTCCGCCGTGGGATCCGGAATATATTGTGATCTCAATCCTTGATTGATCGGCTTCCACGTTTTACCGCCGTCATCGGTGCGAAAGGCGCCTGCTGCCGAAATCGCGATATACATGCGATTCGGATTTTTCTGGTCGAGAACGATGGTGTGCAGGCACATGCCACCCGCGCCGGGCTGCCATTTCGGTCCGGTGCCGTGGCCGCGCAGGCCGGGAAGCTCGTCCCACGTCTTGCCCCCATTCTTTGACTGAAAAATCGCGGCATCCTCCACGCCCGCGTATACCGCGTCGGGATCGGCCAGCGACGGCTCGAGGTGCCAGACTCGCTTGAATTCCCAGGGATGCTGCGTGCCGTCATACCACTGATGAGTGGTGAGCGGCTTGCCGTCTTTTTCGGGCGCGGTGTTGTAAACGAATTTGTTGCTCTCGCCTTTGGGTATACCTTGCGGCGTCTTTTGTTCTCCGGGAGGCGTGCCGGGCTGGATCCATGTCTTGCCCCCGTCGTCCGAACGCTGGATGATTTGACCGAACCAGCCGCTGGTCTGAGATGCGTAGATGCGGTCCGGATCGGCCGGCGATCCTTTCAGGTGGTACACTTCCCAGCCGCCGAAAAACGGGCCACTGACGTCCCACTTTTCGCGTTTGCCATCGGAGTTCAGCACAAACGCACCCTTATGCGTGCCTACCAGCACTCGAACTTTGCTCATCCTTTTCTCCTTTTTGACTCCACGCTGTTACGGTGAATCCGCGTGCCGAGGCGACCGGCACACTGAGTCCGTTCCAGGTTTCGGGGCCCCGGCAGTAACGTTATGCTTGCGTCGTCAGTGCGATGCGCTGGCTGCGGCGCGTTCGCAGTTGACCATCCACGGAATTCCAAATCGATCGACGCACATGCCAAAACGCGCCGCCCAGAAGGTTTCCTGAATCGGCATGTTTACCCGTCCGTTTTCCGCCAGAGCCGCGAAAACGCGGTCGGCTTCAGCGGGATCTTTGGTCATAAACGAAACTGCAAAACCGGCCGGCTTCTGGTAGCCACCGCCCGGCGCTGTGGGGGGCACGTCCGTACCCATGAGCGCCTGGTCATCCGCTGTCAGGCGCGCATGCATCACCTTCTTGCGCCATTCCGGCGGTACGTGTTGGGCGTTGGGCGTGCCTTCAAAGGTGAGTATTGCTTCGATTTTGCCCCTGAGGGTCTTTTCGTAAAACTTGAACGCCTCTTCACAGTTTCCATTGAAGTGCAGGTAAGTATTCAATTGCATCGCAGGCTCCTTTGTTAATGGCCGCGCTTGCGGTCCGGATCGGCTTTTGCCAGCGCCCGTGCGGCTAGCACCGCCTTCACTGGTTAGTCGAACGAACCGGTGCCAGATCGACACTGGGTTCAAAAAATATACACCCGCCCGACGGGCGTTATGTAAAAGCCGGATGAAAAAGCCACCCCCCTCCCCGACATTTGTGCAACTGCGCATTCTGCAGGAGTTAGGCACGCCGCGACTGAGCCGGGGCAGGTTCAGAGGAAACCGAAAAATCCTTAGGTCTCCCGCGCAGAACGCTCGCGCCACGCCGACCGAAGCTACAAATCCGCCCGCTCCATCCGGCCCGAACCCGGAACGACAACGCCAGGCGGACTTGGCGATCGCTTGCATCCGAATCTAATATCGGTTCATGGCTGCTGCTCAAGCCGCAGGAGTCCTCTCCGGCGGCCTCGTTTTTTCGAGCGTGATTCCCTACGCGATCAGAACGTACCAGCGGAAGATTGAGCCCGTTCCGACAACGTGGTTTCTGTGGACCCTGATCGGCCTCGCCGTTTTGCTGACTTACCGGAGTTCAGGCGCGGAAGCCAACATCTGGCCGGCCCTTTTTGGCTTCATCAACCCGGCGCTCATCATGATGCTGAGCGTCTGTAGGCGTGGCCGGTGGAGGAGACCAACAGCCCCGGAGCGTTTCTGTTTCTTTGTCGGTGTGGCATCGCTCGCGATGTGGATCTTTTTGCGGCGACACCCGAATCTCGTGCAATATGCGTTGTACCTGGCGTTGGCGGCAGACATCTCCGCCGCGATTCCCACGATCGTTTTTGTCTGGAACCAGCCCGACCGCGACCGGCCGCTCGCCTGGGTAATGTTCGCTGTCGGCTACTTCGTGGCGGTATTCGCGATTCCACGAAACACATTTGCGAACTGGGTTGTGCCGGTATACATGACATCGGTGGCCCTGGTCGTGGCATTCCCTCTGGCATTGCACCGTCTTCGGCGAAAAATTCCACTAAGCCAGTGGGCATGAGTACAGCCATCACGTGGCGAGGCGCTGCTTGACGCGGTGGCGGGCAGCCACGTCCCGGGGAGCGCCTCCGGTACGTTTGAGCCAGGCTTCGAGCTCAGCCACTTTGACGTTGTAAAATGTGCTCTCGCAGACCTCTACGCGCAGCGTCGCGGCATCGAGAGAGGCTTCACGGCTCCAATCAGCTCGCCGAAATTGCTGCAACGCGAGTGCGCCGGCTTCGTAGAGGCTCTCTGCGGTGACCTCGATGACGTGCTCGACACCTTGCCCGTCGCGGAAGCTGACCATGCATCTGCGAGGCTGGCCCATGGAGGCGATAGTAGCACGGTTCGCCTTATATTCGCCTGCGTGAGCGCCTTAAGAATGTAGTGCGACAGAGTTTGAAACGTTGCGTTTCGATCGCTACGGTACGGCTACACAGAACCGCGCGGCGGAGATGTTGCCTTCCGCCGCGCGGCAAATGAGAGCCCTGCTTTACGAACGCGTTAGTGGGATGCGTTCTCCGAGATCATCTTCACGCCTTTGGGATCGTGCGACTGGTCGAGCGGCACGGCCGTCATGACCGGCGCCGCGTCGATGTAGACGTGGTAGCTCTCCATCATCATCCAGGTTCCGTTCAGCGGCGCAAACACCCGGCTGGCCCAATAGGCGCGTTCGCCGTACGTGGGCTGGACGGAAATCATGACCACGGCAGTGCCCAGGTCCCACCAGCGCGACCACAGGAATGGAACGGTCGCAACTTCGGGCTGATGCTTGGCCTTGGCTTCTTCCTGCGCCTTATCAATCAGGGCGACCATTTGTGATTTTGGCGCGCGCGGCCCGCCGTAGCTGCTGACGGCGCGCTGATCGTAATTATCGGCAATGTGTTTGGCCCACATGCCGGGCTTGCCAGATTCCTGCTCCATCCAGGCGGCAAGCGAAGCTTTTTCGTTTTCCGTCTGCGGCTTGTACGGAACGTATTCGCAGGGATTGATGCAAGGAACGGCGTAATTTGGCCGCACGGCGGTGTAGTCGCGCGGATGCACGGAAATTTCCGATGTTTGCAGCAGCTTCCATCCGCCCTTGTCGCGCTTGACCCAAGTGTGCGCGGCGTAGTCTTTGCCGACGTTATCCTGAATCCATACGACGTTGCCATACTTGTGCTCGATCACCTTAACGTCGCCAGCGGCGGGCACGAGCGGCTTGACGTGCGATTCGAGCGCTTCACGCAGCGGCCACATGATCCCGTCGGTATCGATCCAGGTAAATTCGGGATCGACCCACTTGTTGATCACGGCACGGTCGCCTTTTTCGAAGGCGGCGGTCACGGCGCGGTCCGCAGTGACTACTTCGTCGTCAGCGGCGGCCGCCGGACGCGTGGTGAGCGCCACGAGCACGCCGGCCAAAATCACCGTGCTCACGGCCAAAATCGTGAACCATCGCTTCATCTGATCCTCCCGTTGCGGGCTAATCGGAGCCCATAAGTGCGAGGCTTCGGGTCAGTGCGAAGAGCGTCGCTATCGGTGCATCCGGCTAAGAGCACAGACGCGCTCTTCGCCACTTCGCCAAATTCTATACAGCGAAGTCTACACCGGATAACCAGCGGGCAGGTGGAAAATTGATAGTACTCATCAGTTGCGGGTCTCAACGAAAGGGCGGGAGAAAAAAAACCGCTCGCCGGTTTTGGGGCCGGCGAGTGGGCATTTCTTCAATTGCGACTGCTATTTGGGGTTTAGGAATGCACCCGCGATACCAGCGGCATCACTTGCGTGAACCCCGCTGGGGGGAGACGCAGGTGCGAGTCATATGTGCCGTATGCTAAACGAACCGCATTTTTCCGGTCAAGTGTTTCTGCACATTTTCATCCGAGCGATTCACTGACATCGGAGGGCATCGCTCCTTTGACATAACAAATCTCGGCAGGCCAACTTGACGCTTTTACCCGATGTCCCTGACTTTTGCGTGGCGCTAGCCTTAGATCGGAGCACAACCGATGTAACAAGATAAGCTCACCCTCACGTCTTGTGCTTCGGGCCTGCCATCAAAAAGCAGTGCCTCTTGCTCGAAAACCCAATCGGTATGTCGAGCAAAAAACGCGGCGAGATAGAGACGTTCGGAAAAATTGCGAAGACGTAAAATTCGTCGTCGTGTTTTGAAGAACGGGGAACTAACTTGAAGCGAACGTCGCGTCTTAAAAAACGCGCAACGTGGGGGTGAGCGCAAGTTTCCTCCGCCCAGTTAAAGCACCGACAAGGCCCTCGCCGCACTGTTAGCAAAAGCTCTTCTGCTTAGCGTCCCCCCACCGCCGGTGCTCAGAAATGGTTTTGCGAACGCAAAACTGCTGATCGATCGCATCGGGCAAATACGACCTGTGGAAAAGGTGGATGTTGTGGAAAACTTCTGAAATTAGGAGGGTACAGGATTTGTCTGAGACGTCGCCGCCCGGTGGCCCACGCGGCCACTCATGGCCGGCGCAAGCCGAAAAGTGTTGACAGGAAAAGAGAAACTCTGTAGTTTACGCGCCTACCCCCGGGAGTCCCACGGCCAAAGCTATAGGGGTTTTGCCTTATAGCTGCAAAATGGCCTCGCTTTTCAGGAGTGTGGAAAACCATGAAAGCCCAGCAGAATACAATTATCCGGCGGAGGACGTCGGTCAAGGACCGCGAACTCGAACGGCTGCTCCGCCGTGCGGCCCTCTACCTCAAAGGTCAAGAGGCCGTGGAATTGCACGCACCGCGCAAAAAGCGGGTCGCCGCCGCATAGGGTTGACGCTCGCCCGCGGGCAGTTTGCAGACCCCTCCGCCGCATTCCGGCTCACAAATGGTTCCGCGCTAAGCGACGCTCGCTCGATTGTGTTTGGCGGTGGGTTCTGCTGATGCCGTGAGTTCCCCCTGCTTGCGACTAAGCATAAATCAATAACTAATCGGGCATCTATGCGGCCGAGTACTATGGCCTTATCGGGCAGCCCTGCGCAGAATCAACACGCGTGGGGAACTGCTGCCTCCCCGTCACTAATTCCACATATCAGTTCCGCGCACCCGCAGCCCTGCGCGCTTAGACACTGAACGTTTCGCCAGAGGCAATGGACCAGGAGAATGCTGTCGTAGAGTTCAGCGCGACACCCGCAAAAGACATTCAGCTCACCATGCGGCGCATCGACCGGCGTGAGTGGTGGCTATGGTCTTACGCGATGATGGTCACTCTGCTTCTTCTGATCGCCATCGGCTCGTTTGCGTTTCCGGCGCTGCTTTCCAACCTGGATAGCTACTATTCGTTTTTTTTGAATCAGGCCGTGCGCGGCCTGGTGGGCATGGTGCTGATTTTCAACGTCTACGTCATCTACCAGCAGTTGCAAATCACCCGCATTCGCCGCCAACTCACCGATCAGATCTTTGCGGTCGACAAAGTGGAGACGCTGGCGCAGGAGGTTTACAAAATGGCCCTTCTGGATCCACTCACGGGCCTTTTCAATCGGCGCTACATCGAGCAGCGGCTCGAAGATGAGATCAAGCGCTCGGAACGACATGGCCGCCCCCTGTCGGTAATCCTGTTTGACCTCGACGAATTCAAACAGGTAAATGACACCTATGGCCATGCCGCCGGCGACGCCCTCCTGAAGGCATTCGCCGACAGGCTGAGAAAGGCCACGCGCGGTTCAGACGCGGCGGCGCGTTACGGTGGGGATGAGTTCCTGGTCGTCTTGCCGGAATGCAAGCCCGAAAACGTGCAGCACGTGCTCAAGCGGCTGGAGGGATTGCGCGTCGATATAGAAGGGCACAACTTGCCGATCGCCCTCTCCGCCGGTTGGGCCGAGCTACGGGCTGGTGAATCCGCCCAGGAACTGCTGGTGCGTGCCGACGCCGAGCTTTACACCAAGAAGCGCACGAAGTCTGCTTTGCAGACCCAACCGATAGCGGGATAATCCCGCCTGCCATAGCGGCTGTGCGCTCGATTCCCGATTGCAGTTCTTGCCTCTAACGAGCAGTTCCGCTAGAGATGGTCTTTTCGCATCCGGCTTCGCTAACTTTTCTTTGAGGTTGTCGCGTAGAACGCGGCCCACTGCTGTTCGATTTTGGGACTCCCGCACTTCGGGCACTTCGTTCTTCCTTTGTCATGTTCAGCCACGGTTTGGGCTAGCGAAAACTTCTTTTTGCAGGCCAGGCAGAGGTATTCGTAATAGGGCATAAGCACCTCCGAATCGATTGGCTGGCGATGATCTTAGTCGCCTCGGCGCGGTCGAGGCAATCTGTAACTGAATTCTTGCGAAAATAGGTAACTGAAATCTTTTGCCCGGTGAAGGGCGTCGCGGTCATCCAATCCCAGGTGCTGCCCAGCGACTCCGCTCACCGCCCGCATTGCGCGCCCCGAAGATGTTGTTGCATAGGCGTTGAGCGGCCCCGTTTGGAAGGGAAGAACCGCATTTTCACCACCTCCGCTCATAAGCCATTCCCAACCTTAGGAGATACAACAACAAACCAATGGGGGTCGGCCCTGATTTATTTACCACGTTCGGCGTATGGCTCGATTTTGGCCCCCGGGGCTATGGTGAGGCTGCACATGCGTTTTGCTCATCAAGGTCAACGATCAACCAACTGCCCGCGGCCGGGCTGGCTGGCCTTTCGGCTCGGCAAGATCCGGCCGCGGTTCATCGCAGCGGCTGAGCGAGACAAGCACGAATGATGAGCCAAACCTGTGGCCGGCTTGGCGGGCCGCCACTGAGGAAAACCAACGGAGCGGACCCGGCGGAGAGCAAATGCGCCGAGCCGGAGTGGGAGGAGAAACGATGCTTTACTACGCGTTAGTGTTTTTCATTATCGCGGTCATCGCCGGGTTGTTGGGATTTGGAGTGATTGCTTCGGCGGCTGCGGGAATCGCGAAGATTTTGTTCTTCGTTTTCCTGGTGCTCTTTATCGTCACCCTGATCGGCCATGCCTCTCGTGGCAGAGCGGTTTAGGAGGACGCCAAAGAACACCGGACCTACCTTCCCTTTACTCACCCATCATTCCGAAGGCCGGAGTTGCCCGCCGGCCTTCGGAACCCGCCCTCGACAAAATGCGTTTCCCCGGCCGGAATGTCCGAAGCCATCGCCGTAGTCGGGAACCGTAATCGTGCCCCAAAGCCTTCCCAAACGCCGCCTCGCAACCGTCGAAATTCGTTTGAAAATTTGGTTATACAGGAACGAAAGCGCCGTGAAACGGGTTGAGACGATCAGTGCTTCAGGAGCTTTCGATCCGGAGGCACGGCATCGACATGATCAACTGCTTCGACGGTAATGTCTGATCGCTTCCATTTCCGATAAACGTTGGCAACGGCAATCGTCCAGAATGGGACCAAATCGACGCCCGGAATAAGCTTCGCAACCATCGATGGCGTGAATTCCCAATGCCATCCCAGCAAACCCGTGAGCACCAGTGCCATGAGGAAATCGAAGATATCATCCGCCGGAGAAAGCGCGCCTTCGGCGAAAAGCGGAAACGCGATCATCTGCGCAGCATCGGCGATGACGGCGAGCACAAGCGCAGCACGGAATCGCGATTTTGGTGAGTCGAGGGATCGTTCGAGGAACGCCATTTTCAAAGGCCGGGATTTCAGCTTAGCAGAAACAGATGGCTGTCGCGCTTCGAAATAACTCAGTACCCTACCGCCTCGCCATCCTCTCTGAAGTTCGAGCCGGCGCGATAGACGCCTGCGATGGGTGCGGTGCAAGCTGAAGTCGTCGGCGCGCACCCAGGCGGCGCGTTTGGATCCGGCGTGAACATAATCGCTTCGAATCCACCTACTGGAGATCCATTGGAGGAGACAACATTGTGGCCCATGGCAATCAACTGAGTGCCCACGAGCTTGAAAAGCTGCGATTCCAATTCCAATTTGTTGCTCACCTGATTGTGGTGAAATCGTGCCATGTCGCCGGCCGCTTGTACGTTCGCGCCCAGATCGAGAATATTGACGAGCACTTGCATGTTTCCCTGCCCCTGCTGATCGCCGCCATGCTGGCCCGTAACGAGCAAGGGCTTGCCGTCTTTCATCACCAGAACGGCCGAGAGCGTATTGTACGGGCGCTTCTGCGGCGCAATTACGTTCGGACTCTTTGGATCGAGCGTGAAAAGGCCGCCGCGGTTGTGCAGGATAAATCCGTAGCCGGGGACGGTGATTCCCGATCCCCAGCCGGCGTAATTGCTGTTGATCCACGACACCATATTTCCCCAGCGGTCCGCAGTGGCCAGATAAATCGTGTCGCCGCCCTCGCTGATTTCCACCTTAGGTCCAGTGCTGGACGCATGATGAGGATCGACTTTCCCGCACAACGACGCCGCGTGTTCTTTCGAAGTGAATTTTTCGACGGGAACCGGAACGGCATTCGGGTCGGCGTTGTGAGCGTATAAGTCCGCATACACCGCTTTTTTCGCCTCGACCAGGGCGTGCCAATAAAGAGGATTCGCAGGCCCCAGGCTCGCCAGCGTCTGCCCCGGATACCAGACCGGCACGCATTTTTCGAGCACGTTCATGGCTTCCACGATTCCCCAGGCCTGCGAAGGCGCCCTCGTGCCGTAAACGGTGAACTGGCCGTGATACATCGTTGAAGCCGGGGTGACCCACTCGCCTTTGTAATTCGCCAGATCGTCCAGCGTCATCGTCCCGCCGAGCGCGGTTGACTTCGCGACAATGGCCCGCGCAACCTCGCCTTTGTAGAAAACGTCCCGACCCTGCTGCTGTATCATCCGGAAGGTCTTTGCCAAGTCCGGATTTCTGAAAATCGTCCCCGTGGCGGGAGGCACGCCATTGATGTAAAACGTCTTCACAGAATCGGGATCCACTTCCGTGCAGCAGCCTCGGAGAGGCAAAGCGTTCTTCATGCGCCAACTGCTTTCGATCTCTTCGGTCACAGGAAAACCCTGCTCCGCGTAATCAATGGCTGGTTGTAAAACGTCTTTGAACGTTTTTGTGCCAAAGCGCGTCAGCACCTCCTGCCAGCCCCACAGCGAACCGGGCACGGTCACCGTCAGGATTCCGCCCGAAGGCATTCCCGAGCCAGGTCCGAAGTTCCGCGGATCAGCTTTATAGCCGAGCGAGTTCATGCGGGCCAGAGTCAAGCCAGTAGGTGCGATGCCGCTCGAATTCAGTTGATAGACCTTCTTTTCTCTTGCGACGTAGATCAGCGCGAAAAGATCGCCGCCGACGCCGACATTCGCGGGATAGACAACATTGAGTGCCGCGGCGGTCGCGACTGCGGCGTCAATCGCGTTGCCTCCTTCTTGCAGAACTCGCAAGCCGGCTTGCGCCGCGAGCGGCTGCACGGTTGTTACTATCCCGTTCCGCGCCATCACTTCTGATCGCGTCTGCTGCGCCCATCCTTCCGAGCGATCTCCGCGAACGGCCTGGCATGCCGGCGTCGACGCCTCGCCGCATATCTTGATAGTCGGCGCCTGCGCGCGGCCTGTACTCGCACAAGCGATCAGCATGCATGCCGCGCCACAAACGAGTATGGTTGCCCTTCTGCTCATGGCTGCCTCCTGCGAGCTATTGAGTCGCGCCCGGAATCTTTACGCGAACGCGCCAAAGATTTTTCGCACTCACCAGATACAGGGTCTTACCGTCGGGGTCGCCAAACGCGAGATTCGCAAAGCGAACGCCTTCGGGTGCGGGCACCTTGCCCAGCCGCCTTCCTGCGGGCGACACAATCCACAGCCCGCCAGTGGCAGCCGTATACACATTCCCCTGACGGTCGGTACGCACGCCGTCCGGCCCGCCCAATCCTTTTTCGCCCGCCAAATCCAGGAAGAGCCGCCCGTTTTTGACTGTGTCGTCGGGTTGCACGTCATAAGCATAAATCTGCTTGAACATCGGAGCATTCGTGACGTAAAGCGTCTTGCCGTCTGGAGAGAGCGTGATCCCGTTGGGCGGCGCGCCTCCCGGATCTTTGTCCAGGAGCGTCACCTTGCCGTCTTTCACGAAATAGAAACCATGAAACGCTATCTCCTTCTGGGGACTATTCTCTCCTCCGATGCACCCGGCCGGCCCGTCAGTGAAGTAAACGGCACCATCCGCTTTGACCGTAATATCGTTGACGCAACCCAGCCGCTTTCCCTCGTAACGGTCAGCGAGTATGGTGCGGTCGCCGTTTTTCTCCAGCCGCTCAACCGCGCGGTCCCCCGTGGCATCCATAACTAGGCGGTGCTGCCGATCCACCGCCAGCCCGTTCGTTCCGTGAAGCTCCGCTCCGCTCGCGTCTTTCGCCCCTACTTTAAATGGGTCCTTGTAGCCTGAATGTTCCAAAAATACCGTCAGCTTTCCTGATGGCGCGCACGGTGACTTGGCACAATCCGGCGTCCATTTATAAATGCGGTTGCCCGGCACATCGCTGAAAACAAGATATCCCGGCTTGCCGTCCGGGACCCAGGTCGGTCCCTCTCCGCCCGTAAACCCTTCTCCGGGAAGCATCTCCAATTTCGCATCCGGCGCCAGGATCGCGTCCACTGCTGGATCGAAGCGCACAATCTCACCGGCAGTCGGCGTCTGCGCCCTCGAAATGCGCCCGATCGTCAGCAGAAATAAGACACCTGCGCCGAACAAAAATGCCCTTTTCATCGTGGCGTCCTCGAAAACAAAAGTAAGCTTCGCGGGCGCATCATAGGCTTTTCCGCTTTCCCAGACAACGGCTTTGCACGAAGCTGCGATCAACTGATCCGGCCACACTTATCTCCCAATCATTCGGGCACCGCTACCGCGCCGCATGGGCGATTCAAACCACAGCTTTTTGATGTATCGTGCGTGGGTGATTCGAAACATCCTTTCCCGCTATGGCTGAACTCGCGAATGCGCGCCCTTTTGATGTCGGTATTAACGACCGGCTTCGGTACAGCGAATTAGCGGTACTTGGGCTTCAGCATGTCTTCGGCATGACGGGAATGTTCGTTTTTCCCGGCCTGCTCGGCCGTGCCTTTAACCTGCCGGCGGAACGCATCGCCTACCTCTATGGCATGACCTTCGTCGTTTGCGGCCTGATCACCGTATTGCAATCGGTGTGGCTGCTGCGGCTGCCCATTGTCCAGGGTACTTATGCTGGCAATTTTGCCGCTCTGCTGGCTGTCGGCCATATGCAAACGGGCGGCCTCGGCGCCGCCTACGGATCCTTTTTTGTGGCTTCGCTGCTCTGGTGCTTATTAAGTCTGCCGATCCGCCGCTTGAGCTTCATCGGGCTGATTGCCCGCTTTCTGCGGGCGCCCATCATCTCCGGAATCATCGTGATGCTTACCATCATTCAGGTCGCCAATGTGGCCCTCCCGAACTGGATCGGTGCGCCCTCCAGCCCCGGTTTTCCCGGGGTTAATATTGCCGCCGGGGCCATCGCCGTTACCGTACTCGTCTGTGCCACGATTTGGGGTGGAACCTACCTGCGCCGCGGCGCCATTTTGATCGCGCTGGCGACCGGCACGATTTCTTATGCCGCGCTGCGGCCGATCTCTTTCGCTCCAGTCGCGCACGCGCCCGTGCTGGTGACCCCGCAATGGTTCCCTTTTGGTTTTGGCGTGCAACCCGAACTGGTCATGGTCTTCCTGTTTGTACTCATTGCGGCAGGCATGGGCTCGATGGCCATGTATGAAATGGTCGGTCAGTGGGGGAACGAAAAGCTGACCGCGAAGCGCATGTCGGAGGGTATCTTTGCGGTGGCAGTGGGGTCGGTTATCGCCGGCGTCGTCGGCGGCTTCAGCACCATCGTCTATCCAGACAATATGGGTATGCTGCGCACCACGCGCGTCGGCTCTCGTTACTCCACGCTTGCCGCTGGCGTCATCCTCATCGCGCTGGGCGCCTGTGTGAAGTTCGACATGCTGCTGGTGCTCGTACCGCAGCCGGTGGTCTCCGCCGCGGCCACGCTGCTCTTTGGCGTGGTCTTCATGCACGGCGTGCAAATGCTTTCGAGAGTGGACTGGAACGACCGCAAATTCGCCGCCGCCGGCCTTTCGATCCTGGTGGGATTAGGCGGACTTTTCGTCGCGCCTGAAGTGCTTCAGACTATGCCCCTGGTCGCAAGACTTTTCGTGGAGCAGCCGGTCATCTCCGGCGGCCTGACGCTCGTTGTTTTGCATTCTCTGCTCTGCCAGTCGGCTCCCGCTCGGCTCTATGCAGCCGTTTCGACAGTCGATTCGGAAGACCGGCGTGCTGTGCGCTCAGATTGAGGCGTTTCGATCGCCGATCGTGCGGCGACGACGAACTCTTGCTTATCGTCACAGGGACGACGGGCGGCAGGCAGGGCCCGCCGGACAGCGGCGAGCCTGATGCTACGTTCCGGCCGCTCCCGCGAAAAGCTTTACAACTGCCCGTGCCACATTGTATATCCCTTCCCACCGCGGTATTACCCATCTCGATAAAGGAACAATTGTGAAAACAGACCGGCTTCTGCCTCTGGCAAACGCGTGTTCCGCTGTTTTACTCCTGCTGCTGCCATTTGCGCGTCCCGCATCGGCCACTCTAGGGCATTCCGCCAGCAACGTTGGCTCCGACCAAAAGACGATGAAACTCGAAACGTCAAAAACGGAAACCGTTCACGGGTATCGCGTAGTCGCCCTATCTTCGACGGATTTTTTCGTCAAGGAATTTGTGAATCCTCGATCCGGCCTTGTTTTCGCCGTATCCTGGTCCGGGCAGCGTCCTCCGGACGTTCAGACGCTCCTGGGATTCGATCCTGGCAAGGTGGAAGGCGCCAAGGTCTCTCGCTCGCTTCGATTTGAGCATGTCGAATCGCCCACCTTGATAATCGACTTCGGCGGCCTGCCCGGCGCATTTTCAGGCAAGGCGGTGCGGTTGGATCTGTTGCCTGCCGGCGTGAAAGCTTCGGAGGTAACGCTGCCATGAAGATTTCCAATCTTCTCTCAGAAAGACCCATTCGCACATTCTCTCTCCCCTTTTTGCTGGGAGCCGCCGTCGTGCTCCTCGCCGGGTGCCCGCCAAAGACTCCTCCGCTGATCCATAACGCGACCGCAATTACAGTGGGCTCGAATATGTTCCCGGGCCTCGGAGCAGGCGGCGTGAATCATCCCTACGTCAGCGTGAGTGTATGCGTTCCAAACTCTAATGCTGGTTCGTGCGCGACGGTGGACAACATCCTGCTCGACACGGGAAGCGTGGGTTTGCGTATATTTAGCTCCGCGCTCCCAATCTCGCTGGTCCCGATTTCCACCGGGACGAACTCCGGCTTGTTCCAGTGCGCAGCATTCGGCTCTGGAAGCGTCTGGGGACCCGTAACGCAAGCCGTGGTCACCCTGGGGAGCGAGCCAGCCGTCACGGTGCCGATTCAAGTGTTGGCTCCAGGGCAGGGCCCGGCTCCGCCGACGAACTCGGGCTGCAACCTGGGCACGCTCACGAAGCCGACGGATGCAGGACTCAACGGCGTGCTTGGACTGGCGCCATTTCAACACGACAACGACTCAGTGATTCTGGCGAACTCCGACGTGTATTTTTCCTGTGGCATGACCTCGGCATGCGGCAGCGCCTTGACCACGGTAGCTTCAGCTCAGCAGGTGGCGAATCCCGTATTCGCGTTGCCCGGGGATAACAATGGCATCATCATCAAGCTGCCGTCCGTGCCGAACTCCGGTGCCGTCAATGAAGGCGGAGATCTGATTTTTGGCCTTAACACGGTGACGCCGTTCAACGACCCCATGGCGCTGAGCGGCAGCGCGACCATACATATAATCAATAAATCAGCATTTCAAACTCCCACCATGTTCAATGGCGTGCTATCAAACGCGTTCGTGGATACGGGATCGGATGCGATGTTCTTTCCCTCCACAATGCCATCGTGCGGTGGGTTGTTGGGGAGTTTCTATTGCCCGAACTCTTCCACGATGCTGGCTGCACAGATCGATCCTGCCGCTGCAAACTTACCTGTCGCGTTCCAGGTGGACAACGCTACGACACTGACCGCCACTGGATTGACGGCCTTTCCCAACATCGGAGGCAATTTTGGCAGCGGGTTCTTGTGGGGAATACCATTCTTCTACGGAAGGATCATTTACATCGTATATGGTCCTGTGACCGGATCCGTCACTTGGAATCCGCCCATGTGGGCTTTTTCGTCAATGTGAACCCAGCAACGGCCGAACGCACACGCCTGAGGCGGCGAGCCCCAAACCGAACCGACCGGAGTTAGGAATCGGCGTGCTTCAGTGCTACAAACTGTGCTGCTGGTCCGTAGACTTTTCGTGGAGCAGCCGGTGATCTCCGGCGGGCTGACGCTCGTTGTCCTGCACTCATTGCTGTGCCCGGCGGTTTCGCCGCAGCGAACCGGCAGTTCACACGCAATTCGCGCCTGGGATTCTAAAGATGCGGAGACCGGGAACTAGACAAAACCAGCAGCACGCCGCCAACCAATAGGACACCGCCGAGCACAGGCGTAAGCGGTATCGTGTGTTTCTGGTCCTTGGTGGCATGAATTGGGCCGACGTCCACGACTTTTTTCTGCGTGGTGAATGTAATCCCCTGATACGCAAAGGCGAAAATTCCCAAAACGATTAGAACGATCCCCGCGACAGTAGCGGATTTCATCGGCAATCTCCTGTCAAACGGCTCGGCCGCTCATTTTGCGCCTCGCCCGTTTGCGGGCGTTGTGATTCCGTCCCGTCGCAGGCCGGCGCGTAGAGCTCATTTTCGTTCGGCGCTTGCGAGTCGCGGTCTGATGTTGCGACCTCTTCGTCGTTTTCATCTTCAACGGCCGAACAATCTTGGCCGCTTCCGCGGCAACGATGCCCAACGCAGAGCCCACTTTGTCCGCCACTTCTGTCAGCATGGTTTCTTCTCTTTTGGCCATCTCTGTCCTCCCACTCGCACTTGCCCGTACGCTGAGGCCAGCCGCGCGAAAATGAAATACGGCGCAATACTGCGACTCGGGATTCCAAGACCCTGACTTTCGGAAATCTGTTAGCTGTAGGAAAACAAACGAAGTGAGGAAAGGCCGGCCAGCACGCGGCTAGTCGTTAAACTTGCCGGCACGGGCTCTCTGATCTCGAATTTCCTGCAGGTGCTGTCGCAGCCGCTCGAGCACCTCTTCCCTGCCGGAATTACGCGTCTCGCGCATCAGTTCGTTGAGCGCAAAGTGAACCACGTCACGATGGTGCAACTCCTCCGGCGCAACATCCTTGCTGAATTCCAGCCAAAGGCTGTGCAAAAGATCGATCTCTTTCGGCGTCAGATGCGGAGCGTGCGGTCCCAGATAAAATACGTGCTCTTGCCCGTTGGGCGAATGAATTTCCAGGGTCAACTGGGGTTTCGGCGGCGGAAGGGCTTCCCACGCCAAGCCCGCGATCCGCGCCTCCTCGGGTATCGAGCGCCGTGGTGAAAGCCCCAGAACCACGGTTGAGGACTTCAGGCTTTGCGCGGCCCGCAGAATGCCGTCCCATTTCTCGGTCGCCGGCGCTACGGCCAGGTGCACCGTCTTCCCCATTTTTTCGGCGAGATTGAGCGAGCGGGTAAATAGCTCCTGTTCCTCATGACTGAAGAGCTGTTCCGGTACGAGATCGTGCTCGCCGGAAGCTGCGCGCTCCAGAAGCCGCAGGTGCAGCACGGCAATATCTTGTTTATGAGTGTTGGTTCTGTGCAGAATCGTTCCCAAGTGATAGAGGGTGTTGTAATTGCGCACCATCACCAGAATATTCCCTGGCCGAACACCCACAGCATCCGGGGTCAGATCGGCGCCGGGCTCAAGGTTGAACTGATCCAACTCCACGTGCGCGGCGCCGCGTTTGTGGGTGATGCGCTCCGAGAGCTCAAATACCGCAAAAAACGCCAGCGTAAAGGCTACGCCGGAAATCGTCGCCACCTGCTTGGTAAAGAGATTCACCGTGCAAATCGCGAATAGCGCAAGCGTGATCAAGCCCAGCCCCAGAGGAATCTCCATCTTCCCGAGTTTGAGATTCATGGGCACGCGGAATTCGCGCTGGCCCGGCTCCTTGTAGCGCAGCACCAGCACAGCCAACCCCTTCATCGCGAAGCTCCACATCACGCCAAAGGCATAAGCTTCGCCCAGGATGAAGATGTTTCCGCCGCTCAGAACGATCGTGAGCAGTTGCAGGCCTACGACGAGGTTAAGGATGCGGTAGGAAGTGCCAAAGCGTCGATGCGGTCGCCGGAACCAATCCGGGAGGATTCCGTCCTCAGAAACGCGGTTGAGAACGCCATTCGAACCCACGATGGCTGTATTTACCGCCCCCGCGAGCATCAAGACGCCGACAATCACCACGAACGCACGGAACGCCAGCCGCAACAGGATTGGGCCGCTCAGATACATGGCCAGCCCGCCGATCGGGTTATCGAAGAAATTTCCCCGGACGGCGTCGGGAATGATCATCACCGCGAAAAACGCCACGCCCGCGGTGAAAATCAGGCTGTACAGAAAAATGACGAATCCGGCTTTTTCCAGGTTCTTTAGTTTCGGGTGCTCGATCTCCCGGTAAACCTGGGCCATGGTCTCTTCGCCGCTCATGGCCAGCACCGAATGGCCCAATCCAATCAGGATTCCAATCAGCCCTACGGTATAGGGCAAGCTGGTGTGTTTGAGCCAACCGAGAGCATCGGCCGAATACGTCAGGCTGCGCAGTGTCGGCAACGGCGGCAGATGAGCGCCCTTGGCCCATAGCGTGTACCCGCACCAGGCCAGCATGATGACCACCATCACCGTGGTCACGTACATGATGCGCAGCGCTTTTTCGCTCGACTCCGGAATGCCTTTGACGTTTTCCCACCAGAAATAAATCGTCACGACGATTGCAAACGCCGCCGCAGTCCCGTTTACGGGCAACATAAATTGGTAATGCGCGTAGTGCAGCAGTTCGTTCAGCAACCCAACCAGATAGAGCCCCGCCGATACACCGCTGATCGGGCCGGTCAGGATGTAATCGAACATCAGAGCCGAAACCGAGAACTTCGCCAGCGTCGAACCCATGGCCTCTTTCACCACGCGATAGACGCCGCCGCGCACAAACATGCTGCAACTCTCGATGTATACCGAGCGCACTGCATAGGCCAGGCACATGATCGCCAGAATGAACCACGGCCCCGCTTTGCCCACGAAGTGTTCTGCGATGGCTCCGGCATAAAAAGCCGAAGAGCCCATATCGTTCAGGACAATGGCCGCGGCTCGCCAGAAGGAAATGAAAGCCAGCATTGCCGTGGTGGCCACAAGCACGCGAGGCGCGCCTGAGGTTCTTCTTTGCTGTGAGGAGGGAGACAAGTCTATCTTCATGAAGAGGCTGTGGAGGCTAACTCAATCATTCTCATGGTTTTCCGCGTGCGAGCGAGCGCGTGTCTTTCACCACCAGCCTTCGCCGCGAAACACACAGCCCCTCCCACCCGCAATAGGTACTTATACCATTAAGAAGTCATAAAGGAAAAATATGGATTTCGTTTGTGGAGTTTAAGTTCCAACGAGGATGAAGGCGTCAAACTGCCGAGAAAGCGCCAAACAGTTCGAAACCTAAGCGCGGGCACTCTTTGCCACGTCACGCCATTTCCCTTGCGCTTTCAGGATGCCCTCGATCGCCTCACGCACGCCGGCATCGCCGCCGCTCCGGCGTGTCACGTGATGCGAGGCGCGCCGCACTTCTTCCACGGCATTAGCCACGGCAATCGCCAGCCCGACGCGTTCGAGAATCGGCAAATCCGGCAGGTCGTCGCCGATGTATGCGACTTCAGAATCACGCGCTCCGGCGATTTGCAGGATCTCTTCATACGCCGGCAGCTTTTCGCTCCGCCCCTGAAAAACGAACTCCATCCCGACTTCTTGAGCTCGACGACTCATCGCAGGCGATTGCCGCCCCGAGATGACTCCGGTTCTCAACCCGGCCTCGCGCGCCATTTTTAGTCCCGCGCCGTCCTGGGAATGGAAGGCTTTCATTTCCCCGGTCGTGCCGTCTTCGAACGGAATGAGGAGGACGTGCCCGGTCGTGAGCACGCCATCCACATCCATCAGCAGGATGCGGATTTTGCGCGCCCGCGCCGCCACTGCCCGAGGAAAATCATTCGAAGAACCACGACTGCTATGAGCCAATTGTTTCCCTTGCCTAGAAGGTGCCACTTTGACCGAAACCGTCATCCCGCCACAAGATTGTCATTCTGAGCGAGGGCCGGGCGTTTCCTGCGGTCGTGCGTTTCGACCGCCCGGTCCGTAGCGAAGAATCTCTCCTGCCTGGATTCGTGATCCTCGCTGACGTCAAATCGAATCAAATGCGGAGCCTAGAAAAGCTCCAGCGTCCACAAATCGTGCAAGTGGACGACCCCCGCCACCCGCTGCGCCCCATCGACCACGACCACGGACGTAATTTTCCTCTGTTCCATTACGCGCAACGCAGCGCTCGCAAATTCTTCCGCCGCAATCGTGACCGGATTCGCCGTCATGCACTCCGCCGCAGTCAAATCGAGCACCGCTCCGCGCTGCTTTTCCATCAGCCGCCGCAAGTCGCCATCCGTGATGATCCCGGCAAGAGCGCCGTTGCCATCGACGACCGTAGTCATCCCCAAACCTTTGCGGCTCATTTCATAAATCACATCCGGCATCCTGGTTCCGGCCTGCACCTTCGGCAACGCCTCTCCCGAATGCATCAAATCACGCACGCGCAGCAGCTTCTTCCCGAGTCGCCCGCCCGGATGCAGCGCGGCAAAATCATCGTGATTGAAGCCGCGCCGTTCCAGCAACGCGACGGCCAAAGCGTCTCCCAATGCCATAGCGGCAGTGGTTGAAGCCGTGGGAGCAAGATTCAGCGAGCAAGCCTCTTCGCGCACGCTCGTATCCAGCACCACGTCGCTGGACTGCGCCAAGCTGGACCGCGGATTTCCCGTCAGCGTCACCAGCGGCAGCCCAAGCCGCTTCATGGTGCCGAGCAGCGCGACGATCTCCTCCGTCTCCCCGCCATAGGAAACCGCCAGCACAGTGTCTCCCGCCTGCAACATTCCCAAATCACCGTGCAGCGCTTCCGCCGGATGAAGAAAAACACTCGGCGTTCCAGTCGAAGAAAAGGTCGCTGCAATTTTCCTCCCGATGAGCCCCGACTTCCCCATCCCCGTAACCACCACGCGGCCTTTGTGGTCTTTGCAAGCCAGCAGCATCTCTACCGCCCGTTCGAATCGCGAATCGAGACGCGCCTGCATGTCGTTCAGCGCCTCGGCCTCGATCCGCAAAACCCGTCTCGCCGTTTCCAGGCTCACGACGCACTCCAAGAGCGCACCAGTTTCGCGAGCGACGTCAATTTATCCAGCAAACCCGGCAGCAGATCGAGCCGCAGTGCGTTCGATCCGTCCGACAGCGCGTTTTCCGGCCGATCATGCACTTCGAGAAAAATTCCGTCCACTCCCGCGGCCGTTCCTGCCCGCGCCAGCGGCTCGATGAATTCCGGCTGGCCGCCACTGGTATTGCCCTGCTCTCCCGGCAACTGTACCGAATGCGTTATGTCAAACACCACCGGGCAGCCGGTCTTCGCCAGCACGGGGAATGAGCGCATGTCGACGACGAGATTGTTGTAGCCGAAAGAAACGCCGCGCTCGGTGATAATCACTTTTTTGTTGCCGGTGCTTTTGACCTTTTCTACAGCATTGCCCATTTCCCAGGGCGATAGAAACTGCCCTTTTTTCAAGTTCACCACGCGTCCAGTTTCGCCCGCGGCGATGAGCAAATCTGTCTGGCGCGAGAGGAATGCAGGCACCTGCAGAACATTGCAGACCTCCGCCGCCACGCGCGCCTGCGCTGGTTCGTGAATGTCCGTCAGCACCGGTACGTCGAATCGCTCTTTAAGTTTCCGCAACACTTTCAGCCCGCCCGTCAGACCGGGCCCGCGAAACGATTTCATCGAAGACCGGTTCGCTTTGTCGTAAGACGCCTTGAACACCAGCGGCACCTTCGCCGCCGCTGCGATCTTCACCAGGCGCTCCGCCATTTTCATGGCGTGGCTTTCGCTTTCAATCACGCATGGCCCCGCGATCAACACCAGCGGCTCGCCGGCGCCTATTCGGAAGCCGTCAATGGCAATGGATCGCTGCGCCATAGAAGCTCTGAGTCTTTTTATTGGTTGTCATCACCCCGAAACAGCGTATTCGTTGTCATCCCGAGGCAGTTTGCCTTCATGTCTTCATGAGGGCAAACAACGAGGGATCCGCAGTTCAATTTGAATCTCTTTCGCATCCGATGCAAACAGCGCCAATTCTAAACCGTGCGCCATCGATCGGCGGCCTAAGCCTATGCGGGACGTTGCCGATTTGCAATCAGCGGATGCAAAGCCAGGCGTCAGCTTCGCTTGGCGGCTTGAACTGCGGCGGGAACGCGCTCGGCGGCTATGCCGCCTTCAGCGCGCTGCCTTTGGCTGGCCGCGCCGACAAACGCGGCGAAGAGCGGATGCGGCGCCAGCGGTTTCGACTTGAATTCGGGATGAAATTGACAACCCAAAAACCAGGGGTGGTCCGCAACTTCCACGATCTCGACGTAGGAACCATCCGGCGTACGGCCAGTGATGCGTAAACCGGCCGCCGTGAGCCGTTCCTCATAGTCGCGGTTAAATTCATAGCGGTGGCGATGGCGCTCGGTGATCTCCAGCGCGCCATAAGCGCGATTCGCAAAAGAACCTGCCTCGATGCGGCAAGGCCACGCTCCCAGCCTCATGGTCCCGCCCATCTCATCCACGCCCAGCAGTTCCCGGAGCTTGTAGATCACGCGATGCGGCGTATGCGCATCGAATTCGGTGCTGTTTGCTTCCGCGAGTCCCGCCACGTTGCGCGCATATTCAATCGTGGCGCATTGCATGCCCAGGCAGATGCCGAAGTACGGAACCTTCCGCTCCCGCGCGAACTGAATGGCATAAATCATTCCCTGAATGCCTCGCTTGCCGAATCCGCCGGGGACGAGAACGCCGTCCACGTGAGCCAGTCGGCGCGCTGCTGTGTCGAGCGAATCGATCTCCTCCGCCTCGATCCACTCGATCACCGTGCGCATGTGATGCGGCAAACCGCCGTGCATCAGCGCTTCGCGCAAACTCTTGTATGCATCTTCGAGCGCCACGTATTTGCCGACCACACCAATGCGCACTTCGCCGCGCGGATGCTCCATATTGTCGAGCAGTCCCAGCCAGCGGCTCATATCCCGCGGCGCTGCCTGCAATTTCAAAAGCCGCAGTATCTGCTCATCCAGCCCGTCAGAGGCCAAGCTGACCGGCACCGCGTAGATCGTATCCACGTCGCGCGCCGTCACCACGCATTCCTCGGCGATATTGCAGAAAAGCGCGATCTTCGCCTTCATGTCGTGCGGCAGCGGTCGGTCGCTGCGGCACAGCAGAATATCCGGCTGAATGCCGATGCTGAGCATCTCCTTGACGCTGTGTTGCGTCGGCTTGGTCTTGAGTTCGCCTGCCGTGGCGATGAAGGGCACCAGCGTGACGTGCACGAAAATCGTATTTTCCGGTCCCAGTTCGAGCCGCATCTGGCGGATGGCTTCGAGAAACGGCAGCGACTCGATATCTCCCACGGTGCCGCCAATCTCCACGATCACCACGTCCACATCATGCGCCACTTTGCGAAACGCCGCCTTGATCTCATCCGTCACGTGCGGGATGACCTGCACCGTCTTGCCCAAAAAATCGCCGCGGCGCTCTTTCGAAAGAATCGTTTCGTAGATTCGCCCAGTGGTCCAATTGTTATCGCGGGTCAGCTTTGCCGATGTGAAGCGCTCGTAATGTCCCAGGTCGAGATCAGTCTCGGCGCCGTCATCGGTGACATAGACTTCGCCGTGCTGATACGGACTCATCGTCCCCGGATCGACGTTCAGGTAAGGATCGCATTTCTGGAGAGTAACTCGCAGGCCGCGGCTTTCGAGCAGGCAGCCGATCGAAGCCGCGGCGACGCCTTTGCCCAGGGAGGAAACCACGCCGCCGGTTACAAAGATATACTTTGAAGCGACTCTTTTCGAATCTCCGCTAAAATCCGCGCTTTCGCAGGTTTTCACGGCTCTCTTGATGTCTCCTGGAAGGCAAGAATGGACACCTTTGCACATTGATACTGCGTCTTCAGGAATAAACAGGCAATAAAGTCAAGGATTGCGGCGCTTTCGAGGGGCACGACGAATCTTACGAAAATCCAGCCGCGAAGTCCAGAGCCACTAGGCGGGGATAAAGGGTCCTGCGCGGATATAACAACGAGATCGGCGGGTCAGCGCGCGCCGGCGGCGCCGGCCAGAAGCTGCTCCACTCTCTTCACATCTTCCGGCGTGTCGACTTCCACAGTTTTGTATTCGGTTTCCGCCACGCGAATGCGGTAACCATTCTCCAACCAGCGGAGCTGTTCGAGCTGTTCGATGCGCTCCAGGTCGCCCTGCGGAAACGTGGCGAATTCCAGCAAAGCCTCGCGCCGGAAAACATAAAGTCCCAAATGCTTCAGAAAGTTCGCATGCACCGAATCTTGCCGATCCCTCACCCACGGTATGGGCGCGCGCGAAAAATAGAGCGCGTTGCCGTCGAAATCCAGCACGGTTTTGACGACATTGGGGTCCATGATGTCGGTGGGACTTGTGATCGGCACGGCGAGCGTTCCCACCCGCACTTCCTCGTCTGCGCTGACCGCCTCGATGGCGGCATCGATTGCCGCCGGTTCGATCAGCGGCATGTCGCCCTGCACGTTGATCACGATTTCCGCCTCGGGATGAGCTATGGCGACCTCGGCGACTCTTTCCGTACCCGAGCGATGATCCGCTCGGGTCATCACGGCTTCCGCCCCAAATGATTTGACCGCATTCGCGATGCGCTCGTCGTCAGTCGCCACGACGACTTTGGAAACCAGGCTCGCGCTGCGCGCGCGTTCCCACACGCGCTCGATCATCGGCTTTCCCGCAATCGAAGTGAGCGGCTTCCCCGGAAATCGGGTCGAGCTGTAGCGTGCCGGAATGACAGCCAGAACGTTCATCGCTGATACTCTCTATTGAAGCTGACTCTGATACGCCCCTTCCCTGGTTATTCCGAAGACGAGCCAGCGCGATTTCCGGAGTCCCTAACGCACGCCGGGTTTGCGTGCGTTGAGGTGGGATTTCCGCATCTCCCGCTTCGAGCCGCGCGGAGATCGCGCACTTTGGCGAGCATGAGGAATCTCGTGCGGCGTCCCCGACCGTGCCGACTTTGCATGCGGTGGGGTACAATCTCGGCGCCGGAACAGCGGAGCCCGCCATTCGCCTGGAGTGTCACTGCAAAGCTTAATAATCTCGCTGTCTGCAAATTGTCTCTATTTTGTTTTCGTTTCATCACACGAGTGGATGCCCGTCGCAACGATGCTAGCATAACGCGCGCGACTGCAGGCGTTGCGCCAGATGCGGTATCCGATGTCGGCGGCGATACCGGGAGTATTGAGGGCATCTACAGAAAGCGCAAGGTTGCGCCTGCCGCTCGGAGTGCTAGAATGGCCGGGATTTACCCCGCAGCCACCCGGCAGGTCCGGGATGGGGGTTTCAGAGCAATGAGTAAGAGACAACGGCTGCCGTACGTCGCTCTCCTGGCACTGATTGTGTCCGCAGGTCTGTCGACAGCACCGCTCTTCGCGCAGGTCAACGGTCCCGAGCCCCCCAATTCCGCTCCACAGGCGGAGATGAAAAAGTCCGCCGGCATCAAAATGAATGTCGAGATGGCGCTGGTTAATGTGACCGTCACGGATCCATATAGCCGGCTGGTGACCGGCCTCGACAAGGAAAATTTCAAGGTTTACGAAGATGGCGTGGAGCAGGAAATCTCCACCTTCTCCAGCGAAGACGTTCCTATTTCCATCGGCCTGATCTTCGATATGAGCGGCAGCATGGCCGACAAAGTTGACAAGGCCCGCCAGGCAGCCATTCAGTTCATGCGTACCGCCAATCCGCGTGACGAATTCTTTCTCGTCAGCTTCAATGATCGCGCCGAACTGACCAGCCGCTTCACCTCAAACATCGAGGAACTCGAAAGCCGCATGATGTTCACTATCGCCAAAGGCCGTACCGCGCTCCTCGATGCCATCTATCTCGGCCTGAGCCAGATGCGGGGTGCAAAGAACGGCAAGCGTGCCTTGCTGATCATCTCCGATGGGGGCGATAATCATAGTCGCTACAATGAAGCGGACATCCGGAACTTCCTGAAAGAAGCCGATTGCCAGCTCTATGCCATGGGAGTTTTCGATGTCAACGACATGGGGCGAACCACCGAGGAGCGTTACGGTCCCAGCCTGCTCTCGGAACTCGCCGAAATGACGGGCGGCCGCGTCTTCCCTGTCTCCAGCTTGGGTGATTTGCCCGATATTGCCGCCAAAATTGGAATGGAGCTGCGCAACCAATATGTCCTCGGATACAAACCAAGCGACACGCGACACAATGGGACTTGGCGCAAGATTAAAGTCAAGCTGCTTGCGCCCAAAGGGCTTCCGCCACTCAACGTTTACGCAAAGACGGGATACTACGCGCCGGCTCAATAGTCGGCCCGCGCTCTCTCTGTTGTCTATAGCCGCCCTCATCGTCGCTTGTGCGGCTCCTTTGCTGCATGCCCAGCGCCCCTCCCAGCCGGCCCCGCCGCGAGCGCCCATCGAAGGACCGGATTACTCCATTAAGAAAGATGTAAGCCTTGTTGTCCTGCACGTCTCCGTTCTCAATGATCGCGGGCAATTTGTTCCAGGGCTGAAAGAGGGCGACTTTCACGTCATGGAAGACAAGGTCGACCAGAAAATCTCGGTCTTCAGTCAGGAAGACGTCCCGGTCAGCATGGGCCTGGTGATCGACAATAGCGGCAGCATGCGCGACAAAAGGCCGCAAGTGAACGCCGCTGCCCTAACACTCGTCAAAACCAGCAATCCTCAGGACGAAGCCTTTGTGGTCAACTTCAACGACGATTTCTATCTCGATACCGTCCACGACTTCACCAGCGATATCAGCGAAATGAAGGACGCTCTCGAACGCATCGATGCCCGCGGCAGCACAGCTCTGTACGACGCTGTCATCGGCTCGCTCGACCATCTCAAGAAGGGTGCGAAGGATAAGAAGGTTCTGCTGGTCGTCACCGACGGGGTGGATAACGCCAGCCGCCGCACACTTGCCAATGCCGTACAGGAAGCGCAGCGCTCCGACGCCTTGATTTATGCTGTGGGTATCTTCAGCGACGACGACATCAAGCACAATCGTGGCGACATGAAAAAGGCGCGTCGCGCCCTGACCGAACTTGCTACTTCTACCGGTGGTCTGGCCTTCTTCCCTGAAAACGTGGCCGATACTCAGGCTATCTGCGCGGAAATTGCCCGTGACATCCGCAACCAATACACCGTGGCCTATTATCCGACCAACGCCGCCCGGGACGGCTCGTATCGCACAGTACAAGTCGGCGTCGCTCCGCAGCGCGGCTGGGGCAAACTCCAGGTCCGTACCCGCACCGGCTACTACGCCCGTGGTCCGGCGCTCGCCAGCAGCGCCAATCCTGGCAACTGAGCATCCGATTAACACGAGCGAGAGATCTTTCTACTTCTACTTCTTCTTTTTCTTTTTATCTCGTTTTGACTAACGTAACTCCGGGCCTTTGGCCGGCTCCCGTCTGGCGCCGTGGCTTACGCGGTACTAATCTCTGCTAAAAAGCTCGTCCCGCGGGGAATCTTCCCGCCAAAATTCTCCGCCACGGTCTGCCCCATGTCCGCCAGCGTGGCGCGCACACCAACATTCCGGCCATGCTGCGCTCTCGGGCCGTATGCCAAAATCGGCACATACTCCCGCGAATGGTCGGTGGTCGGCCATCGCGGATCGGGATCACAGCCATGATCCGCAGTAATCAGCAGCAGGTCAGATCGTTCCAGCCCCAACAGCAGCGGCGCAAGTTCGGAATCGAACTGCTCGAGCGAGCGTGCAAATCCCTCCACATCTTTCCGATGCCCGTACAGCATGTCAAAATCAACCAAGTTCGCAAAAATCAGTCCCATCGACTGGCAGGCCAAAGCAAGGCGCAGCTGTTTCATGCCGTCGGCGTTGTTTTTCGTGGGAACGAAGCTTCCTCTGCCTCGGCCATGATAAATGTCGTGAATTTTCCCGATCTCCAATAAAGGCACGCCCCGCTCCGCCAGCACGTCCAGCAACATCGGCTGCGGCGGATCCACAGCATAGTCGTGGCGCCGCTCGGTGCGCCGGAAATCCCCAGGCGGCCCTGTAAATGGCCGGGCAATCACGCGGCCGACGCGGTGCCGCCCGTCGAGAATTCTCCGCGCGACCTCGCAGTATTGGTAAAGCTCGGCGACCGAAACCACGTCCTCATGCGCTGCAATCTGAAAAACGCTGTCTCCCGATGTGTATACGATGGGAAAGCCGGTGCGCATGTGCTCGGCGCCGAGTTCTTTAATAATTTCTGTACCGCTCGCCGCCTTGTTCCCTAACGTCTTGCGTCCAATCGCTCGCTCGAATTGCTCCATTACGTCTCGCGGGAATCCCTCCGGGTAAACTGGAAAGGCCTGCTCCAGCCAGATTCCCGCCATCTCCCAATGCCCTGTGGTCGTATCTTTCCCCGGCGAACGCGTCGCGCCTTTTCCGTAACAACCGCACGGATGGGTGTCGGCCGGTAAGTGCGCCAGGGGCTCGATATTCGCCAGCCCCAACCGGACGAGATTTGGAATCTGTAGCGGACGCGATTCCGCGATGTGTCTGAGAGTGTTCCGGCCGGTGTCGCCGTACTGATCCGCGTCGGGCAAAGCGCCAACCCCCACGCTATCAAGGACGATCCAGATGATTCTCGAAAACGTCATTATGGCCTCTCAACGCCATCATTCTGAGGGATCCGGAGCTCAGCGGCGGTTTAAGTTAATGCCGCGCTGGAGGCCGGATTTAAATCGCACCCCGCTAGGCCTGAAGCGTTAGTCGGGGATGCGTTCGTCATTCGCAATGACGTGAAAGATATTGATGTAGGCGCCCGGCGGGATGACTTGCTGCGGGTATTTTTTCCTTTTGTTTTGAATCACGGCCGCGCGCAAATCGGGATCGGTGACATAAACCAGCGTGCGATCGTATAAGTTATCTCCGATTTTGAGGCGCACATGCGGATCGCGTGCTACGTTTTCATTCCAGTGGCGGCCATGCGGGTACGGCGGCAGCCCGGGCGCATAAACAGAAGTCAGATAGAGCTGTCCATTGTAGGCCACGCAGTACGTTGCGATGGAATGCGGTAATCCGAATCGATCACGGGTCTGCACTTTGATCGTGGGAATCTGGTCGGTGAACGCCCAGTCCCCGACAGGCGCGGTTACCAGAGTTCCCTTCAGCCACAAACCTGGCACGCGGCACCTCCAGGACATGCTAGCGCTGGCACACGCTTCCGGTTCGAAGCCGGTGATGCGCAGTGTGATCAGCAACAGCACGACACAAATCGCGATCACTCCGATAATCTTCAACGCCATTTTCATGTTTCACCTGCTATCGACGCGGACGTTCTTCCAAGTGGTACAGATGTGCCCCAGAGTTTGATTCTGGCGTCCAATACTATCACCTGATTGGGGTCCACTGGCGTTCGACACGGATAAGCACCGGGCAGGTTGAGCGCGAAAGGAAGGCAAGTGAAATCGATCAAAGCGCTTGTTTTCGATGCATACGGCACCCTGTTTGACGTTGGGTCGCTGAGCGATGGAGCGGAACGGGTCTTTCCAGGAAAAGGTTTGGGGGTGAGTAACGGCTGGCGCGCGAAGCAACTCGAGTACACCTGGTTGCGCTCGCTGATGCATCGATATGAGGATTTCTGGAAGATCACCGGGGACGCGCTGATCGCCACCTGCGCTGCAATGAAGTTAACGCTGGATGCAAAACGCCAGCGCAACCTAATGGAGATGTATTTGAAATTGCCCCTATTCGGCGAAGCTAAACGAGCACTGGAAAAACTTTCAAGCGTGCCGCTGGCGATTCTTTCGAATGGCAGCCCGATGATGCTCGAGGAGATGGTGAGAAACGCGGGAGTTGAGCGGATGTTTCGCCACGTCATCAGCGTGGACGAGGTGAAAACGTATAAACCGAGTGCCGCCGCCTACGAATTGGCGGTGACAAAAATAGGAGTGGAGAAGGAGGAGATCGGATTTGTTTCTTCGAATTTCTTTGATGTCGCGGGAGCAAAGGCTTTCGGTTTCCGCACCTACTGGGTAAACCGCTCAGGCCGCACGGCGGATGAGCTCGGCGTCTCGCCCGATCGCATCTTCCGTTTGCTTAGCGATTTGCTCGAGTAAGGGTTGGACCCGCTGGAAGAACGAATTGAGGCCCAGAAGCCCCGGCCGAAGAAGGCGCTGCCGATTTTGCTGCGGGTTGCGCTGATGCCAGTACGAGCGAACGGCTGCCCGTCCAAACCAACTGCATTCCGGCGAGAATGGCAATCAGAGCGATGGCGGATTTGAGCTTTGGCGCGGGCGCTCGCCGAGCGAGGATGAATCCAAGCAACACGCCGGGAACGCCGGCGGCAAGCAATTGCAGCAACGTGGCGAAGCTGACCGAACCAAATCCAATGTGAATGGCGCTGCCGATGGCGGCGAGCACGAGACCGAAGAGGATATCGGTTCCCACCACTTCCGCCGGGCTCATCTCCGAATAGTTCAGCAGGAGCACCGTGCCGAGCGCTCCCGCGCCAGCAGAGGAAAATCCGGACTCGATTCCGATCGGCAGCGCAAGCCAGGGTAGCCAGCGCGCATTTTTTCGCGCGAAGGCGGGATAGTGGAGCGAGCGAATAAACGTCAGAGCGGAAGAAGCGGCCAGGAGAAAACCGAGCGCGATGACGAGAAAGGCGTTCGTTTGCGTGTCAGTCAATAAGCGCAGGAGAAACGTGCCAATCAACAGACCCGGGGCAGCGCCTTTCAACAAGTTCCAAACGTATGCGCCGCGTACCTGCCTGCCCCAAAGATAAAGCGGCCCCACGATCAGCCTGAGCACACCGGCAAAAATGAAGGCGGTGCCTACGGCCGTCTTGGGCGCGAGCCCGGCGAAAAGAATCAGCGCGGGCACGGTAAAGCTCCCGCCGCCGATCCCGGTGAGGCCTACCGCCAGCGCAATGACGAATCCGATGACAAAAAACATCGCTTACCTCAATCCTTGATGTGCAGCCCGCACTCGGTTTTGGCAAATCCGGACCAGCGGCCCGCGCGCGAATCTTCTCCGGGCTTCACCGGCCGTGTGCAATAGGTGCACCCGATACTCGGGTAATCGCGATCGTGGAGAGGGTTGTAAGGCACATCATTCGCGCGGATGTAATCCCACACCTGGGACGAATTCCAATCAACGATCGGGTTCAGCTTCACCAGCTCGAACTTTGAGTCCCACTCGAGCTTGCGCGTATTCGCACGGGTGGGCGCCTGATCGCGGCGGATGCCGGTGACCCAGGCAGCGAAGTTCGCAAGCTTCTTTTTGAGTGGCTCGACCTTGCGCAACTGGCAGCAGGCATCCGGACGTGAAGTCCACAGCGCGGGCCCGTATTGGGCGGCCTGTGCTTCGGGAGTGATCTCGGATCGCGTGCGTTCAACGGTGATCCCATAACGCGCTTCGATTTGGTCGATCAGCGCATAGGTTTCGGGGAAAAGAAAATCGGTGTCGAGGGTGAAGATGCGGAAATTCGAGATGCGCGAAGCCATGTGGATCAGGACGACGTCTTCGGCGCCAAAACTCGAAGCGAGCGCCAGGGACTGGCCGAATTCGGAAAGCCCCCAGCGCAGGATTTCCTGCGCGCTCCAGCATTCGGCTTCGGCCTGCAAGTCAGTCACGCGATTTTGGACTAGCTCCATGGGCATCCTCAGTTGTGCTCTACGCGCAAAACATCAACGAGCGAGAGCACGGCAGCAACAGCATCGCCGTCATCGGCCGGCAACGGCCGCTCGGCAAGATCGAAAACAAATTCAAAGCTGGCGGCAGCGGCAATTGACTGTCGCTGGAGTTCCGGTTGTTGGCTCGATTCGGCAGACAGAATCACGACGAGACCGGCGGAGTGCGCCAATTCCAATGTCGAATGCGCATGCGCCGCCGCAAGATCAGCCGCCGCGAACTGCACGACTTCGAAGCCCTCATCGAAAAGCGCGCGTTCAAGATGCGCGGCAAGTGTGGGACGGTTTCGCACCAGAATCAGACCCGGTTTATGGCCGTGGCGCTGCCAGCGATCTTCGGGCGTAATCGGCGCCTGCCACAGCGGCTGGTGCGATTCGCGGGCTCGCTCCGATAAAGTGGAGAGATCCGATTGAATCATCGCGGCAGCAACAGTGGCATTCGAAAGAGGATCGATGAGGATGAGGCTGCCAGTAGCACGATTGCGCGAGTACGGATCGAAAAACAGCGGATTCGCAGCCTCGAATTCAACCGAGGCGATGTCGTTCATCCGCAGTTCGCGGGTGGATTCTTTTTCAAGAGTGTGCATATTGATGCGGAAACGAATATTCGTGGCCTTTGCGCGAGATGAGCGCACGTTGTGCTTGATCAGGTAGTTTCGGCCGAGCACGAGCGGATTCGCGTCAAACCAGACCACCATCGCTTCGAATCTGCGAGAAACCGCAGGCGGATCACTGGGCAATACGAGCATGTCGCCGCGGCTGAGGTCGATCTCGTCTTCCAGCGTTAACGTGACCGACATGGGAGCGAAGGCTTCGGTTTCGTCGCCGTCGTAGGCGGCGATGGAACGCACGCGGGTTTGCCGGCGTGAAGGAAGAGCCAGAACAGGCGAGCCGGGACGAATCACGCCACCGGCGACCTGGCCTGAAAATCCTCGAAAGTTCGCGTCAGGGCGGAGCACGTATTGAATTGGGAATCGCAGCGCATCGTCGCCTGTTCCGGGCCGAGGCGGAACGCTTTCGAGGTGCTCCAGCAGCGCCGGGCCCTGGTACCAGGGTATGCGGCCGGCGCGGTGGACGACATTGTCGCCGGCAAGCGCGCTGATCGGAATGCAGACGACGTTGTCGATTTCCAACTGGCGCGCGAGCATGAGGAATTCGTCCTCCAGAGCCAAAAAGACGTCCTCGCGAAAATCGAGCAGATCCATTTTGTTGATAGCGGCGACCACATTGGGAATTCCCAACAAGGACGCGATGTAGGCGTGGCGCCGAGTCTGCGGTGACAAGCCGCGCGTTGCGTCCACGAGGATGACCGCGAGATCGGCGGTAGACGCGCCGGTGGCCATATTGCGGGTGTACTGTTCGTGGCCCGGCGTGTCGGCGATGATGAACTTTCGTCGAGGCGTTTCGAAATAGCGGTAAGCAACATCGATGGTGATGCCCTGTTCGCGTTCAGCACGCAGCCCGTCGGTAAGCAAGGCGAAATCAATGGGACCGCCGGAGCGGTTGAATCGGCTGTTCCGCACCGAAGCTAATTGGTCTTCGTAAACCGCCTTGGAATCGTGCAGCAGGCGCCCGATCAGGGTCGATTTGCCGTCATCGACGCTGCCGGCGGTCGTGAAGCGAAGCAAATCCTTCTGCAGGTGATGCTCCACGATCGAAGACAAACTCTCGCGTTGGGCTTGGATTGCGACGGTCATCAGAAATAGCCTTCCCGCTTCTTCAGTTCCATCGAACCTTCTTCGTCATGGTCGATGGCGCGGTTTTCGCGCTCGGAGCGACGGAAGGAGAACATCTCCTCAATGATTTTGGGCAGCGTATCGGCTTCCGAACGAATCGCCCCGGTGCACGGCACGCATCCGAGCGATCTCATGCGGCAGCGCAACATCTGCGGGCGCTCGCCCGGATGCAGATCATTTTCCGAATGGATCAATACGATGGTGCCATTGCGGATGACGACGGAGCGCTCCTGCGCGAAATAGAGGGGGACGATGGGAATTTCTTCCGTGTAGATGTAGAGCCACACATCGAGTTCGGTCCAATTCGAGAGAGGAAAGACGCGGATGCTCTCGCCTCTGTTGATTCGGGAGTTGAAGATATTCCACAGCTCCGGGCGCTGATTTTTGGGATCCCATTGCCCGAGCGAGTCGCGGAAGGAATAGATTCGTTCTTTGGCGCGCGATTTTTCCTCATCACGGCGGGCGCCGCCAAATGCCGCATCAAAACCGCCTTCGGCCAGGGCATCGAGGAGCGCTTTAGTCTTCAGCAGACCGCAGCATTTTTGCGTGCCCAGCACGAAGGGATTGGTACCTTGGGCGAGAGCTTCATGATTCTGATGAACGATCAGTCTGGCGCCGATTTCGCGTGTGTAGCTGTCGCGAAAAGCAATCATTTCCGGAAACTTGTAACTGGTATCGATGTGCAACAGTGGAAAAGGAATTTTCCCGGGGAAAAATGCCTTCTGGGCTAATCGCAGCATCACGGAGGAATCCTTGCCGATGGAATAAAGCATCACAGGCCGCGCAAACTCGGCCGCAGCCTCGCGGAGAATGTAAATGCTCTCAGCCTCGAGGCTCTTCAGGTGAGTCAGGCTTCGTCTTACCGCCGTGCTAACGACCTCTTCTGTCGCGTTCGTCATGCCCAGAACCTTGGTCGAAAATTCGGCCCAAAAACACAAAACCCACCAGCCAGTTAATCTCTGGCGGTGGGTCAGGAGCCGACGGTTTTAAACTATATTGCTAGCCCGCGCACCTCGCCACGCCAGAATGGGACGGAGTACAACAGATGCAACAACACATCTGGCAGCAAGCGGGATTCATGGTGCGGGAAATCATCGCCGGCTACTGTACCGGGTTTAGCGCCGCATTTCAAGCCTCAATTGCAGACCCAGGGCGTTACGCAGGCAGGCTTGCGATAATCAGTTGGAAACCTCAGACGCGCGACTGGACCAGATGGCAATCGCATCGGCATCATTCGCTGTTATAGAAACAGCGCGGGCGTCTTCCACGATTTGAGCCACGACGTCCCCCGGCGCGCCGAACTCAGTTGCCTGACGATAGGCGCGATCTAATACCGTGAGCGCTTCAGTATAACGCTGCTCGCGGAAGTAGACGACTCCGAAAAGGTTTAGAGCCATGTCCTCCGAAAGCCGCAGCCTTTTGGCACGTACGTTCAGCGGCGAGGCTGCACTTGAATTGTCGGCGCGGCCAATCTGGTCATCGAAAATCGCGACAGCCTTCTGCAGGGATTCTTCGGCGGCGTTCCAGCGCCGCTCACCAATGCGAGCCATGGCAATCGAGGCGAAATTCAACGGATAGCCGGAATCGTCCAGGCCAGGCCAGACCGGCAGATATTCAAAAAGCTTCTGAAATGTCTCCTCAGCCTCGGTGAACCGTGACATGGCCAAATAGCAATTTCCCAAGCCTCTGTAGCCGAGAAACAGAAATTTCCCCCTCGTCACGCCGGAGGGTATTGTTCGGCCATGGGAATGACCACCGATCGATACATGTCTACTGCTTCGCTGTACTCCCCCTGCATGTGGACCTTCACGACTTCCTGGTACACATCGTTGATTTTTTGATCGAGTTGCTCGGAACCGAGCCGCGCATCAACTAATGATTGCTGAGCAACGCTCGCGGTTACGGGACTGATCGCATTCGAAGAAACCGGAAGGCGGTCGGTTTTGACGGCCTGCGCCAGCGAAACTCCGCTGCCGAGACCAAAGAAAATGAAGAACGCCGCCGCGGAAGTTCTGAGGCTGGTAGACATCCGCGCTCCTTTACATTGAGTACGACGCGCCAGCGCGTCAACCCACCATAGCAACGGCACGTTTGCAGGCAAAGGTGTGCGAGTGACAGTCATGTTCTGACGAATAGCTGTCCGTCCGTACAGGAGTAGGTGGAGTTAATAGAGCGATGGCCGAGAAAGTGTCAGCAGCGCGCTAGCACTTGTAATTACGAAAATCCAACGATAGTGTAAGTTCCATTCATGCTACGGCGGAGGGACAAATTCCATGGCAATCCTCGAGAAACACTTCGGCGGGCTTTTGCGAACAGCGCGTTTCGCGCTGGTGATTGCGATCTTAGGCGCGATCAGCGCCGCGGTATGGCCGCAGTCGAATACCATCACCATCACTGTGACCGGACAATCGATGATGCGATCAGATATGCGTTCCACCGCGCCGGCCGAAGTCCCGATTATTCAAGGACTGCTCAAGGGCGACGTGATCTTTACAAACCTCGAGGCCGCCGTTGCCGAAAAAGGGGAAGCGACGCACGAAGGGCGCGGATTTCTTACTCCTCCGGAAGCGCTCGATGCGCTGAAGACTTTCGGATTTAATCTCGTGGCGTTATCCGGCAATCACGCTTTCGACCTCAAGGCGACCGGCATTCAGAACACAGTGCGGGAAGCCGACAAGCGAAGCATCGTCCATGCCGGAACCGGAAACAACCTGGCTGAGGCCGCGGCGCCGGGTTATCTGCATACGGCGAAGGGTACGATCGCGTTGGTCGCGAGCGCTTCGGGCTTGATCGCCCCCGACGCAAGTGCCACGGCAAACCGGCCGGGTGTAAACGAACTGCGGGTCGAAGCAGGCGAAAAGGAGAACGAGTCTACGCAGGATTTACCCGGTGCCGGGCCGAACACTCCAAATCCGGAAGATGCGCAGCGCATTCTGCAAAATATTCGAGATGCCCGCCAGCACGCAGACTTTGTTGTCGTCTATCAACACAATCACGTATTCGGAAACCATTCGTTCGCGACAATTTTCACCGAAGGAATGCCGGAACGGCTGGCTCCGAATGAATGGCTGGTCAAATGGACGCATCAGGAGATCGACGCGGGCGCGGACGTCATCGTCATGCATGGGGCGCCTTTGTTGCATGGGGTTGAGATCTATCATGGGCGGCCCATCTTCTACGATTTGGGCAACTTTGTTTATAACGTGCCGCCGACGATCTCTTATATCGACGAACCTATCGCTTGGGAGAGTGCGGTTGCTTACGTGGAATTTGAGGGCCGAGGCCAAACGAAAATACTCAAATCTGTGTCGCTGCGGCCGATTGTGCTGAACTATGCGGGTGAAGGCCAAGCCGACATGCACAATCCGTATACCAATAACCAATTTCTGGATACGCGCGGATTGCCGTCTCCTGCGATGGGCGCGAGAGCGGGGTACATCCTGCAACGCATGGCCGAGCAGTCAAAGCCCTTTGGCACGACCATCGAAGTAAAAGGCGAAACCGGGGAGATCAAACTCAAGGGCGGAAGCTGACGAATTCCCATCACAAGGAACACTGAAGTACCCGAAGGTGTATGCTCTACGACACCCAAAGCCTACATTCGGAGCGAATTCTATGAGCAAATGGACCGGTGCGGCGCCCGTTGCTTCGCTTTGCGTGACACTGATCGGATTGATTGCATTTGCGCAAGCGCAGATGCCCACGGCAATTCCCAACGGCCTGCCGGACTGGGCTTACAACATTCCCGATAAGCATCAGCCGCCGCTTCCGAAGATGACGGGCACGATACACGTGCCGGGCAGCGGAAAGGAATACGACGCCTCGCAAGTCCGCAGCACTACCGAGCCACCTGACTGGTTTCCCGACGAACATCCGGCGGCACCGCGCATCGTCAAAGGCCCGAATGCGCCTGCGGGGGCCGTGTGCGGGACGTGCCACCTGATGTCCGGCCAGGGCCATCCGGAATCAGCCGATATCGCCGGGATGCCCGCCGAGTACATCATCCGCCAAATGGAGTACTTCAAAAGCGGTGCACGCAAAGATAATGAACGCATGGGCCCGATCGCAAAAAACGTTTCGGACGAGGATGTGCGGCAGGCCGCGGAATATTTTGAGGCTATTAAGCCGATTCCGTGGGTGAAAGTGATCGAGACGGCCACACCGCCGAAAACGTACGTCAGCATCGATGCGCGGCACCGGGTTTTGAGTCCGGAGGGCGGCACGGAGCCAATCGGCCGTCGCATTATCGAAACTCCGAACGACGTAGCGCTCACGGCCTATCGCGACCCGCATTCCGGCTATACCGCTTACGTTCCGCCGGGGAGCATCGCAAAAGGAGCAGCGCTAGTGAAAACGGGCGGAAAAGCCAAAACGATTGAGTGCGCGATCTGCCATGGCGACGATTTGAAGGGATTGGGCGAAGTGCCGCGGTTGGCTGGTCTGCAGCCGGTGTATATCGCACGCCAGCTCATCTACATGCAAAACGGTTCGAGCGCGGGAAAAGAGGCGGCGCTGATGAAAAAAGTGGTGGCGAACCTGTCGGAGGACGACATCATTTCGATTTCCGCGTATTTGGGCTCGCTGCCGCCGCAATAAGACAGCAGCCAAGGCGACAGGCAAAAGCAGATCCCTGCTCGTTCGCCTCACGGAAGTGACAGCGAACTTCCTCGGATCAGAACATATTTTTCGGCGATGCAACGGACCAGGATGCAGAAGATGGAAAAGGCGGCGGAACGGAGGGGCTCATGCGAAAAATAAATCGAATTCGGTGCGCTGCGGGGCTTGCCCTGCTTGCGGCCATCGCGATTCTGCCGGAGACGCTGCCGAAAGGCTTCGCGCGGTCCGACGCCGATCCGAATTCCGCACCGAATCCGTACCGCGTGGACGAAGGGTGGGCCAAGCTGCCGGCTGGACGGAAATGGGGCGCAGCGATCGGAGTAGATATCGATCGCGACGGCAAGAGCGTGTGGGTCTTTGATCGCTGCGGAACGGCGGATGCTTGCTCCGGTTCCAATCTCGATCCAATCATGAAATTCGACGCCACCGGGAAGCTCGTGAGCAGCTTTGGCGCGGGGATGTTCAATTATCCACACGGCATCTTCGTCGATCACGATGACAACATCTGGGTATGCGACGGCAAGGCAAAAAACGGCAAGGGCGAGACGGTCATGAAGTTCAGCCCAAAAGGCAAACTGCTGATGACGCTGGGCAAACCGGGAGTCGCGGGCGATACTCCGGATACATTTAACGGGCCGTCGGATGTTTTGGTTGCGCGAAATGGCGACATTTTTGTGGCGGATGGTCACGGCGGAGATACCAATGCCCGTATTGTGAAGTTGACGAAAGACGGAAAGTTCATCAAGGCGTGGGGCAAGAAAGGTTCCGGACCCGGAGAGTTTGATACGCCGCACGGGCTGGCCATGGATGCGGCGGGCCGGCTGTTTGTCGCCGATCGCGGGAACAGCCGTATTCAGATCTTCGATCTAGATGGCAACTTCCTCGCGGAATGGAGGCAGTTCGGGCGGCCGAGCGGAATTTTCATCGACAAGAAGAACATGATCTACGTCTCCGATTCTACCTCGACAGACAAGACGAATCCGGGATTCAAGCAAGGCATCCGCATCGGTAAGGTCAATGACGCCAGGGTCATCGCGTTTATTCCCTGGCCGGAAGGCAATACGCTCGAGGCCGTGGCCGCAGACGATGGCGGCAATGTGTACGGCGGCTTCACCAACACGCTTAACTTTCGGAGATTTGTGAAGAAGTAGCGATTCGACTCTCCCTTCTATCGCCCTCGCTCTTTCAGATGTATGCCGAATTGGTGTAGCATCGCCGCGGGAAGCCGTGAATAGGCACCGGGAATACAGGTCGGTGCGAGCGGCAGGTCGGATCGAACTTTGATAACGGAATTACCTGGGTTCACATTCACGAGGAGAATTGCATGAGAGCGAATTATAAAGTGGGATTGGCACTGCTGGCAGGCGCCATCCTGGGTGTACTGGGCACTATGGCCATTCACGCGCAGGAAGCAAAGAAGGGGCCGGGCTATGTGATCGCGGAAGTCGATGTGCACGACGCGGCTACGTTCCAGAAATATGGTGCGAAAGTTCCGGACACACTGAAGCCCTACGGCGGGCATTATCTGGTTCGGGGCGGGAAGATTGAGGCGGTAGAAGGCCAGGCGCCGAAGGACCGATTCGTCGTGCTCGCGTTCGATAGCGTGGAGAAGGCTCGCGCGTGGGAAAATTCCGCCGAATATGAGGCCATCAAGCCGATCCGGCACAGCTCAGCCACCAGCCGCGTCTTCATCGTAGAGGGAGTTGCGCCCTGATCACTATGGAGGTCGGAACTGAATTGAACCTTTCAACAAAGCATATACTCGGCTCGGTTTTGATCGCGGGTGTTCTGCTAATCACAGCGGCCGGCGCGGTTGCACGTGCACAAACAGCAAATCCGGGCCAATCGTCCACACCACAACCCTCTGCTCAGAAGGAGTTGATGGCCGAAGACGTCTACAAGAATATTCAAGTACTCAAAGGCATTCCCGAAAATCAGTTCCTGGCGACCATGGGGTTCTTTTCGGCGTCTATCGGCGAGAGCTGCGAATTCTGCCATGACGACGAGAGCAGTTGGGCCGGGTATGCCAAAGACAACGAGCACAAGCAGACGGCCCGAAAAATGATCCTGATGATGAATGCCATCAATAAAAGCTACTTCGGGGGAGCACGCAAACTGACGTGTTACTCGTGTCATCGGGGTACAGATTTCCCCAAAGTCACTCCAGACCTGGCGCTTCAATACAGCGCGCCAACAACCGAAGAACCGGATTTACTTACAGAAACGGCGAGCGGAGAACCCTCAGCAGATCAAATTATCGATAAATACATTCAGGCGCTGGGCGGCGCGCAGCGCCTGAGCGCGATCACCAGTTTCGTCGCGAAAGGCAGCTATCAAGGCTATGCGGAACTGGACAAAAGTCCCATCGAAATCATGGCCAAGGCTCCCGGACAACGCGTCACCATCATTCACACATCTAATGGTGACTGGACGACAACTTACGACGGGCGAAACGGCTGGGTGGCGGAACCGGGAAGACCGGTACCGCTGCTGCAATTGACCGGAGAGTTTCTGAAATCGGTCAAAGTCGACGCCGACCTCGCTTTCCCAGGGCGGATCAGACAGAGCTTCAGCCGGTGGGTGGTAGGTTTTCCGACCACGATCAATGACCGAGAGGCGGAGGTCGTCCAGGGAAGCGACGGCGGTGATTTTCCGGTCAAGTTGTATTTTGACAAGGAAACCGGGCTGCTGTTGCGGCAGGTGCGGTATACGAATTCGCCGGTAGGACTGAACCCGATCCAGGTTGACTATACCGACTATCGCGAGGTCGGTGGAGTGAAAATGCCCTTCCGGTGGACAACGACGTGGACCGACGGCAAGGCAAACACCGAATTGGCGGACATTCAGGTAAATGTGCCGCTGGATGACGCGAAATTTGCGAAACCGGCAGCTCCGGCAGCGGGCAAACCGGCAAGCCGCTAGCACGTAACTAGTTGCGCTCGCGAGTCATAGAATTGTCTTGTACTGAGAGGGTTAATATCACTAATCTCGCGTGAGCAGCTCGCCCTGGACAGGATTTTAGGCAGCGACTCTACCTTCGAAGGAGAATGCATGAAGAAGCTACTGATGTTGGTTGTGACCTTGATGCTCGGCGCCGGCTTGGCGGTTGCGCAAACGGGCTCCGGGTCTACCGGCTCGACGGAGAAACCGGCGGCCACAAAGAGCACCAAGAAAGCGAAGAAGTCTTCGGCCAAGAAAGAAAAATCAGCGAAGACCTCTAAGAAAGCGGACACAGGCTCAAAGTAAGCAAGTCTCAACTTGTACCCAGCGAAAAGCGGCCCTACAGGGTCGCTTTTCGTTTTTAGGGGGGCTTGGACCGGCTTGAGGGCCCCTTTAATCGTTCCTGCCCGCGAGCTTAATCTGGTTGCGGTATGGCACCACTGCTTTGCCAAACTATACAGTCAAATACATGAAAACAAAGGGCCCACCAAAGATCCGCGGAAAGGTAAGGCGGAGGAGGCGGCCGATGCAGGACCTGGAGGTCATTCCGGCTCCCACAATAGTCTGGCATCCATCTACTTCGCTGGAAAAGCTCATCGCCGATTTTGCAGAACATCAGGATTCCATAATCGTCAGCTGAGCCCTTGCGGCACGACCGACCTCGGCCTCGCCCAGGGCCTTTGGCCCTATCTTCAGAAGGTAGGTCAATCTTTAGGGTTGGTTGCGAAGATTGAGAGTTCCGGCGCGAATCCCCGGTCATCCATCTCCAGGGCGGCCTTCACCATATAAGCGATCTCTTCCCCGCGCAGTTTGGTTTCATTTTGTTTCTGGGGCAGGCCTGCCAATTGATAGAAATTCGTCAGAACTTCGCTGGGGTTAATCAAGAAAACGCGAACATTGTAGCGGCGAAGTTCGGCTCGCCAGCATTCGGTCATGCCACGTAGCGCGAACTTACTACCGTAATACGCGGTGCCGTTGGGCGCGCCACGCAAGCCGGCCGTTGACGAGATATTCACGATATTGCCACGCTGGCGGGCGATGAAGTGCTTTGCCGCTTCCCGCGCCATGAGCATGGCCCCCATGACATTGGTCGCAAACACAGCTTCGAAACTGGGTAGATCGAATTCCGCGAGCGGTTTGAAAACGCCCGAACCCGCATTGTTCACCAGAATATCGAGTTCGCTGAATTCCTTGAAAAATTCACGATAAGTCCGTTCCACGTCCGCTTCCTTGCTCACATCGGCGACAATCGGAATTGCGTTCAGCGCGTGGGCGGCTTCGGTCAGCCGCGCCTCGTTGCGGCCGGTAATCGCTACGCGAGCGCCCCTTTCGGCGAGTGTTTGAGCGATGGCACGTCCGATGCCGCTACTTCCTCCTGTGATCAAGGCCGTGGCGTTTCGCAGGTTCATTTTCCCTCCAGAAGTGGTATTGAAGCAGAATGTTGAATGTTAACATCCGCGGAAGTCGCATGATGTGTGCAAGAGTTGCAGAGAACTGCCCGTGACGGCAGAAACCAGCCGTGTCGAGGCGTTTTCCGACGGCGTTTTCGCCATCGCCATCACGCTTTTAATACTCGAGATGAAGGTTCCCGCGGCCGGAACGGAAGCCTTATCGCAACAACTGGCCCGACAATGGCCCGCGTACGTGTCGTTTCTCATCAGCTTCGCGTTCATCGGGGTCATGTGGATCAATCACCACCGGCTCTTCACACATATCGGCCGATGCGACGATCTGCTTCTAATCTTGAATCTGGTCCTGCTGCTTGGCGTCGTCGTCGTCCCGTTTCCAACAGCCGTTCTAGCAACGCGCTTGGGGCACGAGGATCAGCGCGCGGCATTGATTTTATATAACGCCACGTATGTGTTTATCGCCTTAGCCTTCAATCTGCTTTGGCGGCACGCCTCGTCTCAGAAACGCCACCTGTTGGCCAAAGACAGCGATTTCGGTTCGGTGCAGAAGATTTCAGCTCAATACGCGTTTGGTCCCGTGCTTTACCTTGTCTGCCTGGGCTTGTCATGGGTGAGCGTCGCCGCGAGTTTAGCTTTGAATCTGGCGCTGGCCTGCTTTTTCGCGCTGCCCCCGCACATCGCGACCAGACGGCGTTAACGGCTTCACGCACCAGGCAGGGATGTTAGCTAACTGCTAACATAAAAAGAGTTCCTGGTATGACACGCCCGCAGCATAAAGTCATCCCCGATCGGTCAGAAAGCCATCAGAATAGTAGCTAATGAAGAACACGGCACGATTGCGACGACGGAAGCACAGCTCTCGATCCGAATTTTTCGGGGTCTTGCTGCTCGCGTTATTCATTCTGCCATTGGCCCGCGCGCAGCAACCAACTCAACCAGCGCCTCCTCCGCCTGAGCCGCCGCCGGCGCGGTCCGCGCCCGAACCGCCATTGCAGAGCGCTTATACAATCGAGCGCAGCGTCGATCTCGTGGTGCTTCACGTATCAGTAACGGACGAACACGGCCAATTTGTTCCCGGCCTCAAAGAAGAGAATTTTCGGATATTCGAAGATAATACCGAGCAGAAGATTTCCGTCCTGCGGCAGGAAGACGTGCCCGTCAGCATGGGGCTGTTGGTCGACAATAGCGGCAGCATGGAAGACAAAAAGGCAAAGGTGAATACCGCCGCGCTGATGTTCGTACAGACCAGTAATCCCGATGACGAGGTATTTGTCGCCCACTTTAACGACAAGTACTTTTTCGACCAGGACTTTACGAACAATAGCGACGAGCTAAAAAAGGCACTGGATCAGGCCGAGCCCGACAGCAGCACCGCGCTTTACGACGCGACCGGCGAAGCTCTTGATCACCTGCGGAGCGGCTATCTTGACAAGAAGGTGCTTCTCATCGTCAGTGATGGCGAAGACAACTCCAGCCATCACAGCCTCGACCAAATACTGCAGCAAGCACAACGTTCAAACGCGCTCATCTATGCGGTGGGATTGCTTAGAGAGGAAAAGGCGGAATCGGCCGAGCGCGACCGGCAGGCGCTTCTGGCATTGACGCGCGCGACGGGAGGGTCGGCGCTGTTTCCGGAAACACTTGACGAGGTGACATCCACTTGCAAACAGATCGCGCGCGAAATTCGGCACCAATACACGCTTGCGTACTACCCGACGAATACACGCAAGGATGGGTCGTTTCGTTCGCTGCGCGTAGAGATCGTTCCGCCTCCGGGTGGACCAAGCCTATTAGCGCGAACGCGGACCGGCTATTATGCGCAGCGCCTCACCTCGGGCAATTAGCAGCCATTTGCTTGATTTAGATGAGATGCGACCTTAGAATTTAGTCGCTACCGGAGCAGAACCCTATCAGCAACGAATCACATCCTTCACTCGTGCTAGGCAGCCGCTCGGCTGTGTATGTAAAGCGCGGTTTGCTAATTCTGCTTCTCCTGACTGTACCTACGCTTTCCACCCTGGCGAAAGATAGCTGGTATCTGCCGGCTTCCAATCCGGTTCATTACCTGAATATCGCCAGCAAAATGCAGGTACCGCATTGTCCTTTAGTTCTTCATAAAGCCGTTCTGGACTTCGTCGCGGTCTTGATTCCATTCCGCCCCATTTGCCAGAGGATGAGGGGGCGAGACTTAGAACCTCCCGCGCCTTCAATTGCGGTCACAGTATCGCTGCAACATCGATCACCCCCGGCATTGTTCCTGTAATTTCCCGCGTTTTTAACGACAATCTGTGACAGTTGGCCTGATAATTCGCTGGGCTTGATCGAAAGCTTCGAAAGGCCATATATGGCTAAAACAGTAAAAGGAAAACAGCTAACACCCGCTCAGTTGGACGAATTGCGCCAATTCACAACGTGTGTGACGGCGAGCGCAATTGAGACCTTCGGTGTTCGGCTTTATAACACTGGCTTCGCAGATGGCAGCATTCACTGTCAATTCAAAGATCGACCTCCGGTCGTGGGGTACGCGGCGACAGCGCGAATGCGCGGCCAAGATCCGCCGATGTACGGGAAGCTCTACTATGATCGGTCCGATTGGTGGAAGTTCATCCTGACAATTCCCGCTCCGCGTGTTGTGGTGCTCGAAGACGTCAGTAAGTCTGCCGGACTGGGAGCTTTTGTTGGCGCGGTTCACGCCAGCATTTTGGGGGCACTCGGGTGTGTTGCCGTAGTCACCAACGGGACGGTGCGGGATATTCCGGATGTACGGGCAACAGGCATTCAGGTGTTTGCCTCGAACGTCGCGGTCTCTCACGCATACGCTCATATTTTCGAGTTCGGTGGAACCGTGAGAATCGGCGGAATGGACGTTGCCCCGGGGGATCTGGTTCAAGGCGACCTGCACGGCGTGCAGACGATACCCTTGGAAATCGCGGAAGAGGTTCCCGGCGTCGCGCGCGAGATCCTGCAGCAAAGGAAGAAATTTATCGATCTGAGCCGTTCGAATGATTTTTCGGTCGAGAAGGTCCAGCAACTCATAAAGGAAGAGTTCAACGTTCGTTAAGGAACAAGAGTACGAACAAACGGAAGAGGCATGACGATGAGCACCGCAATTGAATTCAGATCGCACAAACGGAATTTCAACAATCCGGCACGATCGCTGGTGCGCGGGTTTATGCGTGCGGCAGCACCGCGATACCTGCTCGGAATCGCGGCATTAGCCTCATTCGTTTCCGGATGCGGTAAGTCAGACAAAGTGGCTGCCGACGCGAGCGCGCCTACAGCGGCCGTCGTCAATGTCGCGCGGCACGACCTTGCGAATACGCTGGAAATTGCTTCCGAATTCGAGCCCTATCAGGAGATTGAGGTTTACGCCAAGGTTTCCGGTTATATCCAGAAGCTCTACGTGGACTGGGGCACGCACGTTAAAGAAGGGCAGCCCATGGCCGACCTGGAGATTCCGGAACTGCAACAACAACTCCAGGAAGATCAGGCGACCATTCACCGGAATGAGAACGATCTGGATCGCGCCCGAGAGGAACTCAACCGCTCCAATTCCGCCTATAAAGTCGCACACCTGACATATTCGCGGTTGGCCGATGTGCAGAAATCGCAGCCGGGGCTGGTTGCACAGCAGGATATCGACGTAGCCGAAGGAAAGGACGTCGAGGCCAATGCGAGCGTCTCTGCCGCCAAAGACGCTTTGGCTGCGGCGGAACAGGCACTGGCAGCGGCAAAGGCGACTTTCGAAAAAGATAAAGCGCTTTATGCGTATTCCCACATCAGTGCGCCTTTTGACGGGGTGGTCACGCGCCTGTACGCCTACAAAGGCGCCCTCCTGCCGGGAGGGACCTCTTCGAATATCGGCACGCAGGCCCTCTGCCGGTTGTCTCAAAATAATCTGCTCCGCCTGGTCATCCCGGTACCTGAAAGAGCCGTTCCAGATATCCATCTGGGCGAACTGATCGACGTGAAAATTTCTACCACCGGGAAGACCTTCAGGGGCAAAGTCATCCGTGTATCGGATCAAATTGACCTGCAAACCCGCACCATGCACACCGAGGTGGAAGTACCGAACCCGAATTACGAACTCGTTCCGGGGATGTACGCCGCGGCCGAGATTCCCCTGCAAACGGCACAGAAAGCGCTGACGCTTCCACCTCAGGCTATTCAGCCAAGCGGGAATAACAAAGGAGCCGTTCTATTGGTAAATGGTGACAATCGCATCGAAAAACGCGAGGTTACTTTAGGAATTCAGACGGCAAATCAGGTCGAGATTGTCTCAGGTCTCAAAGAAAATGACCGGGTGATTTTCGGATCACAAACTCAATATCAACCTGGCGAATCGGTCTCACCGAAGGCTGTCCAGGCCCAAGAAATGGAGCAGTGATCCTATGCCGTCTTTTTCGATCCGGCATCCTTATCTGATCATCGTTATATGCCTCGTCGTAACTGTTCTCGGGCTTACCAGCATGGTTCAAATGCCGGTGGATATGTTTCCCCCCATTAATATTCCCGTCGTGCTGGTGGCCACTTTTTATAACGGGATGCCGCCGCAGCAGATCGAAGCGGACATCACCGATACCTTCGAGCGTTTCTTCACCCTCGCCGGCGGAGTGGATCACATGGAATCGCGTTCGCTGCCCGGCGTAAGCCTCATCAAGATCTATTTTCAGCCCGGCACCGATGCTAATGCCGATGTGACCCAGATTTCGAACCTTGCCATGGCCGATCTGAGGCGGCTCCCCCAAGGCACTCTACCCCCCGTAGTTCTCAAAGTGGACGCTTCCAGCTTGCCGGTTTGCCTTTTGACCGTGCAAGGACAAGGCTTCACTGAGACCCAACTTCACGACTACCTGCAGTATCAGATCCGGAATCAGGTTGCGGGCGTTCCCGGCGCCACGGTTCCCCCGCCTTTTGGCGGCAAGTATCGCGCCCTGATGGTCTATGTCGATCCTGTCAAATTGCAAGCTCACCAATTGAGTCCCATGGACGTTGTGCGGGCGACTGATTCTTCGAATCTCATCTTGCCTGCCGGCGATGTGCGCATGGGGCCTCTTGATTACAACATCTATACCAATGCTCAAGTTAAGGATGCAAAAGAGCTTAACGATATTCCCGTTAAGACGGATGGGCAACGGTCGGTATTTGTGTCCGATGTAGGAAAGGCTGTGGATGGCTCCTCGTTGCAATACAACATTGTGCGGGTGGATGGCCAAAAATCGGTTTACGTCGGCGTACAGAAGCAGGGTGGAAATACCAATACCATCGCCGTGGTCAACGGAATCCGCCAGGCGATTGCGCACCTCCGCGACATTCCTGCGCAGTTGAAGAGCAGCGTGGTTTTCGATCAGTCCGTATTTGTGAAGCAAGCCATATCCACGGTGCTGCGCGAAGGCGGCATCGGAATCTTCCTGACCGGGGTGATGATCTTTGTGTTTCTGGGGAGTTTCCGGGCCACGGTAGCTGTTTTTCTATCCATTCCCATCTCGGTGATGATCACGTTTTTCGTGCTGCATGCTATGGGAAAGTCGATCGACGCCATGGTCTTGAGCGGTCTGGCTCTGGCTTTTTCTCGCCTTATCGATAACTCGGTTGTCGTCATCGAGAACGTCTACCGTCACCTGGAATTGGGCGAAGAACCCGCTGTGGCGGGCGAAAAAGGAACTAACGAAGTGGCATTGGCGGTGCTGGCGATTACCCTCGTTGCCGTAGTCGTATTCTTTCCCGTGACTTTCCTCTTCGGCGTAAGCCAGTTCCTCTTTACCGCACTCGCTTTGGGTGTGGTGATCGCTCTCTTCGCCTCCTACTTCGTTGCGGTTAGCGTCATACCGTTATTTTGCGCAAAGTTCCTGAAAGCTCACAACGAGGGTCTTCCCACTCAGGAGCATCCGTCCCAGACGTCGCGTCTAGCGAGGTTTCACACCGCATTTAATAACCAGTTTGAAGGCCTGCTGAATTTCTACGAAAAATGGGTTCGCAAAGCGCTGGATCGGCCGTGGCAAACGGTGGGTGCCTTCCTGCTCGCATTCACCGCCTCTCTTTTGCTCATTCCTTTCGTGGGAGTCTCGTTTTTCCCGCGAACAGATGCGGGCCAGTTCGTTATCAATCTCAAGGCCCCCACGGGTACGCGCATTGAGGTGACGAACGATTATGTCAAGCAGGTGGAAGATGTCGTGAGGCAAGTAGTGCCGCCCAGCCAGTTGCAGACTATCGTCTCCAATATCGGCGTCATGCCCGATCTCTCTTCGCTATTTACGCCCAACTCGGGGATGCACACGGCCTTCGTTGAGGTGGGGCTCAAGCAAGATCACAAAGTGAGCAGCTTCGCGTACATGGCCGCCGTCCGCGACCGGCTGGCACGGCAGTTTCCGCAACT